>Ga0172381_10004316_pt1 | contig 14755 bp, 23 predicted proteins | sample Leawel6488metaG_FD_119754 | JGI IMG/M metagenome (GOLD analysis project Ga0172381, IMG submission 119754) | Leachate microbial communities from a municipal landfill in Southern Ontario, Canada - Leachate well 64-88 metaG | ecosystem: Engineered > Solid waste > Landfill > Unclassified | place...
CTGGATAGAACTATATAAATTATTCAAACAGACGGAAATTAGATACCGTCAACAATTAAATTCAAATTTTAATTGTTTTAGCCAACTTAATGAAAAATGTAAATGGAATAAGATAGTTCATTCAAATCTTGTTTTTAATTGTTTTTAATTATTTTGGTATCTAATGGTGAATATGGTGAAGTGTTTTATAATGAAAATGAAAATCATATATTTGTATGTTTGGGTGATGCAAATCCATTTGATTCAAGTTATTTAGAATCATTTATTAAAGAAGCTGTTGCAAAAGATTGGAAAATGCAAGATCAAATTAAAGTAACTATCGAAGATGAATGTTATCCAAATGGTGATAATTGGAAAAGAATAAAAAATTAAAAAAGTTCTTGTTGCTGAATTCGTCTACCATTATGCCCTCAACAATTCTTGTTAAGTATAGAAATATTCAAATAACTCTATTGCTGGCATCACAACAAGAACTTTAAAATTTTCACGATTTAAAAGTATAAAAAATTTTTTAACTAACAAAATTTTTTACAAAAAAATTAACTTTTCCATTGGTTTTTTCGATTATGTTTCCAAGTTTTATACATTCTTACTTGGTACATTAACAATAATCTTTTTTTCTTATTATGTTTAGTACTATTGTAATAATAATACCCTTCATCCCAATATGGAATATTCATACCAGTTGTAACAATTTTGTATTCTTTACGAGATGTTGTTGTTTTCGCTACTTGCGATTTTTTAAATGGTTTCATATTTATTAGATTTATTTTTAGTAAACCTAATAATTATCAAATTTTTTTTTCATTATAATTTATCTAAATAATTTTTAATATAATCATCAATTGCTTCTTCAAAAGTATAAAATGGTTTAGTATAACCAATAGAACGAAGTTTATTTATATTTGCTTGTGTGAAATATTGATATTTATCTTTTATATCATCTGGCATATCAATAAATTCAATTTCTATTTTTTCATCAGAATCAATATTTGGACGATGTACCCAATAACTTTTGCAAGTTGTAGCATTATTCTTTTTTGTCGATTTGCATATAGCATATGAAGCACATGATCTGCAAAGAATTTTAAATGATGTTGTCATAGTGCAAATATAATTAAAAAATATGAATAAGTTTCAAATGTTTTTAAATATTTCATAAATTATATTTATTTGCTTTGGTGTATATGTTTGATGTTGTGATAATGGATAAAAAATAATTAAAACGTGCTATTAAATCTTTAGCATTTTTATTATGAAAATTACATTTGCCACTATATTTATTTGGATTAAATTGACTAATAATAGGATCATTAAGAAATTTAACATTATCAAAACTACCAAATATTGAATATATTTTTGAATCTGTGTCATCTTTGTGTAAACTCATAATATATTTACCATATTCTGATATTATTTCTAATTCGATTCTAAAATCAGTATTATTAGTTAATACACCACCATATTTTTTAGTTAATTTTTCAACATCTTTAAAAAACTTTTCTTGTGTCTTTACGGATTCAAATAATTCGTTATATTTTTTTATTTTCATATAATGTATATATTATTTTTTTAAACTAAAATAAAAAAATTATTTAAATAAAAAAAGCCTATCAAATTGATAGGCTTTTTCATTTTTATTCTTTTGGCATTAAAATCCAACATAAAATATAAAATCCAACACCTATTCCATAACACAAAATAAGTATCGCAAATATAATTCTTACTACTGTTGGATCAACATCAAACCAATTAGCAAAACCACCACAAACACCACCGATTAAACCTTTTTTTGATCTTCTTAATAATTTTTCCATTTTTAATTATTCTAAATTGTTAAAATTTTCTTCGACTGTTTGAACATAATTAATATATTCAGATGTATATTTAATTGATTGTTCACGATTAGTACCCAAATTGATTATGTGTTCCTGATATATTTCACCTGGATTTGCTTTCATAATATATAGCCTATTAGATAAAAATACAGCTTCTCTAATATCGTGTGTCACTAAAATAAAAGTAACATTAATATTTTTATTATTATTTAATTTTAATAAAACATTTTGCAATTCTGTTCTATTTTTAATATCAAGAGCTGAAAATGGTTCATCCAAAAGTAAAATTTGTGGATTAGAAACTAAACTTCTTGCAATTGCAACTCTTTGCAATTGACCACCAGATAATCTTGGATAAGTTGCCCATTTATTTTCATGTCCAACTAAACCGACAGTTTTTATCATTTCTTCAGCTCTATTATATGCTTCAGTTTTATTAATTTTCTTAATAATGAGTGGTAAAGCTACATTTTCAATTACTGTTTTCCAAGGAAAAGATGAATATTGTTGAAAAATCATAGGAATTCTATCTTCTTCAGTTTTAGTTTTACCACAAATATGAATTTCACCAGATGTTGGTTCTTGTAATCCTGCAATATATCTTAATATTGTAGATTTACCACAACCAGATTTACCAAGTAAAGAAATGAATTGATTTTCATTTTTAATGTCTTTAATATCAAAATTTAAATTATCAAAAAGTGTAAAATCTTTACCGTTTTTATCTTTATAAATCTGTTTAATGTTTTTTAAATTTATAACATCTACATCTTCATAAATTGAATCAGATTGAGAATTTGAATCCTGTTGTTCCTGTAATTCTTCTGATTGCTTATTTATTAAATCTTTCATTATTCCCATTATGCTTCTTCTTTTTTATTGTTTATTTCAGGTTGTTTAAAAAATAATGAAGGTTTTCTTCCTTGTGAAGATTCATATTTATATGGAAAAAACCATTTATCTAAACCTTTAAATCCCAAATCAGATAAATAACCAACAGCTATGATAACAATCAATACGGCAAACACCCAATCAGTTCTACTTTGTTTTTCTGCTGTTGCTATCAATGCACCCACACCCAATTTTTTATCAATAGATTCTATTACAATTATATAAGTCCACGATATTGCAGTAATAACACGAATATCATCAAATATTTTTGACATTACCGATGGAAAATAAACATGTTTAAATGTTTGCCATTTGTTCGCTGCAATAGTCCAAGCTGATTGTTTGTGGACAGTATCAGTATATTCAATTCTGGTGACAAATATTGGTAATAAATAAATAACAATACCAAATGATAAAAAATGAATTCTCATATCAAAACCCGAATGAAAAATACCAATAAAAATTCCAGTTAATGCTGTTAATGGTAAAAATCGTATAGCATCAACCCATTTAGAGAACATAGATTTAAATAATGGAAATAATCCAATAATAAAACCCAACACCATTGAAATAATAATCGCTTCTAAATATCCCATAAAATTCAATTTAATTGAATACCATGTATTACCAAGTAAATTAAATTTTGTTAATAATTCCAAAAATGCTTTAACTACTGCTATTGGTGATGGAAATACTGTAATTGGAATATTACTGTATGTAACAACAATTTGCCAAATTAGTAGAATAGTAGCTAATCCACAAAAAACAAATATTGTATGTTTTTTTCCAGTTAAATTTTCACCCAATTTAAATAAATCGTTTTTCATATTTTATAATGTGTATTTAATTGCCAATGTTGGGAATATTCTCATTCCTTCAAAGTCAATATTACTTGAAATTTCAACTTCACTACCTACTGATAATGACTTATTGATGTTATACCATAGAACAGGTTCAGTTAAAAATACATAATTTGATCCAAAATATGATAATTTATCTTCTTTCCAAAAATCAACAAATCCATTAAATGAAAAATAATGATTAATATTCCAATTCCATACGCTTGTCAATTGAAAATTATTAGGATTTGGATTATTCTTGATGTATTTATACATAAATGATGCTGTAATGTTAAAATTATCATTAGCATAAGTATATGTTCCACCAATTAAATATGCATTAGTAATTGAAAATTGCATATTGGGATTAGATGATATATAATTAAGTCCACCATTATATTCGATGTGTATTGAAAGTGGTGCTTTCCAAAATTGTAATTCTCGTACAAATTCAAAATATGCCATTGTTGGTGCATCAATATCATAATACATATCAACAAATAAATATGTACTACCATATGTATCAATAGTAAAGTTTTCAACAGTTGATGTTAAACTTCGGTCTTTTCCAAAATCATAATGTAATTGAACATTTGTTTGTGCATTTACATAAATGAATATTAACAATAATGATATTATTAAAAATATTTTTTTCATTTTATTTATATTAAAAACAAAAAGCACGAACAATAGCCGTGCTTTTTGTTTTAAGTTAATTATTCTTCTGTTATTAATTGAAAATCTGTTACTCGATATTTTTCGTTTGCAGTATATACACCATCAGTAATAGCTTTATCACTACCATTGCCAACAACAATAAACCGTTTTGAATCAAATCCATATTCATCAACCATATATTTTACAACAGCTTTAGCTCTATTGTATGATAAATTTTTATTGAATTGTGGATCACCAACACCATCAGTATTTCCTTCAACTCTAATTATAGTAGAAAAAGATTTGGCAATTGGAATAAATTCACGATCAATAATTGATTTATCATCATCATCAAGACTATAAGAATTAGTTTCAAAATTAATAGATACTTTCTTATTTGATAATGCATCTTTTGTTTTTATTGCTTCTGTTGGTGCTGTGTATGTGGCAAGTGCTTCAGCACCATTAATTCCACTAGCATTCATATTAATATTTTTAATGATAGAAGTATTGGATATAGTTCTCCAAGGTAATGGATTATTTGTGAGTGGAATACCTGTTAATGATTTTAAATTAGAATAAATAACTGACATTTTTGTGTATAATTCTTCACCTGTAATACCATTATAATTTTTGTTTAATCCAAAGAAATTTAAATTATCACCATATGTTGTTAGATAAACATTTCTTAACCCATTTTCAGCAAAAGATATATCTATACCTTCGAACATTTTTACAAATGCTTCAGCCGCTTGTTGTCGTGCAACAGGATTGTTATTAAGTTCAGCATTAGTTTCCAACCAAGCTTGCAATAATTTGGTTAATATTTCTGGATGTTCAGTAATATATCTGTCAGTAGAAACTAAACCATCAGGAATAATATTTGTTGCAGATTTAGTACTTACTAAGACTTTAGAACCTTTTTGTGAATCTAAGCAATCAAGATCATCTGGTGTCCAAACAACAGCAGCATCAACAGATCCAGTTTTAAATTGTTGTGCAGATACAATACCATCTAATACAGGAACAGGAATAATATCATTAAGTGTCATATTATTTAATTCTAATACCTTTATCAAAAATGACATAGATGCAGTACCTTCACCATAAGAAATTCGTTTACCTTTTAGATCAGCAACAGAATTAATTCCTTTACGTGAAACAATTAAATCACCACCACGTGACCAATCAACTTGTCCAAATAATCTAGCATTTATTTGTGCCATACCAGACATAGAACCCATATCTGTTGGAAACGCATCAACAGTACAATAAACAACATCCAATTCACCATTCATAAATTTATTACGTGAATCTTTTACAACATCAATAACACTGATGTCTGCCATTATACCATATTTTCTGTAAAGATCACAATCTTTGGTTGGTTTCTTTGATCCATTAGTTAATTTTGCTAATGGTGCAAAACCAGTCCAAGTATTTACACCAATTCTTACGGTATTGTTTTTGTCAAGCACTTTAGTAGCTTTTTCACTATTTGCATTTTGTGTAATATTTGGTGCAAAAAAATATGCTGCACCACAAATTACTGCTAAACCGACTATCAAAATAAGTACTTCTGATAATGTAGTTAAACCTTTTGCTTTAAAAATTTTTCCCATTTTTGTTAATTTTTAATTAATTATTATTTTTAAAAAATATTATCAAATCCACCTGCTTTAGTTACATCACTTTGAGTGAGTCTATATTCAGGATTGTTGTAAGCTTTTGCATCAGGTACAATTTCATTACCAATACGAATGTTATTTGCTAATGTATCAAGATTAGTATACAGTTCATCAGAATCAATTGCATAATTCTTAGTTAAAGAATCAATATCTTTAAGATTTCCTGATGTGATTGCAATATCTGATGCAATAGTATTTGTTACAACATCAAGAGCATAGTCCAATTCCCAACCTTTAGTAAATCCCATTGCTGATTTTGCAGCATCAGTAGCTTGTCTTGATTTAGATGCAAATTCATAATCCTTTTTTAATATTTCGATTGTTGCATCAAAATCTTGGATTTTAATATCCATTGATGTTTCAACCATACTTAATTTTTGACTAAATTTTTTCATAATTGCAGCACGAGCACCATATTTTTGTATAAAATCTTTTGCTTGTTCTAATTGTGAAGAAACACGTTGACTATCAGAAACAGTACGCATAAAATCATTGCTATCGTTAACATATTCATCTGTTTCTTTAGCTTTAATTCCACCTTCTTTTACTGCTTCATCCATTTTAGTTTTTAGTGTTTTAGCTTTATCATTTAAAGTTAAAATTTTTGTAGATAAAACTTTAGCATCTTTTTCATTTTTAGTAGCTTCAGCGTCACAATCAACCTTTAAAGAATCAATTGTACCCTTAGATATTCTAAATGTTTGCCTATTTTTGATCATCATTTGTTTCTGACGATACAATTCACCAAACGGATCCTGTTCAATTAACTTTTTTGCTAATGCTTTTGCTAATGAACGTAATGCTTTCATTATCGTTCCCCAAGCAACAACAACAAAAACTACAAATACTGCCACAGCAACAACCGCAATAGCTTTACCTAATGCAATAAACACTATTGGTAATGCATATTTAATTAATCCATAACCAGCAATTCCTAATAGTCCTAATAAAAAAATCCAGAATATTGGTTTTTCTCCTTTTTTAAAGGAATTTACGTTTTCCCGAATTTCTGATTCAGAAAAATGTTTAAAAATCGGTAAATTTCTTACATTTTGATTTACGTTGTCCATAATTTTTATTTTATTATTTTAAATTATTTGATATATTCATCTTCACTTTATTAATGTTTCCTATGAATATGATTTTTACTGAATCGTTTGCTTCAAGTTTTAATGTAATTTCATCAATTTGTGGTTGATATTTGTTATCAATTTCAGATAGTTCATTTTCCTTTATTCTAATTTGATCTTGAATTGTTGATAGCTGATTTTTTAATGAAGCAATAGTAGATGATAATGATGTTGATTCAGCATTTTTCTTTTGTGATAAATCATTCATCTTATTTTGACCATCTGTACTGAATGATGAATAAACTTTATTCAATTCAGTAATATAATAATCAGCTTGTTTAAGTAAAGAATCTTTGGATACATTTTGATCCATAGCTTTACCCATTTCGAGTGCCATTTGATAAACTTGTGAATTGTCTATACCTGCTGTACAAACTGCTTTAAAAAATTCAAAAAAATCATATCCAGATTGATTCAAACTAGTAAAACCTTTATCATAAACATCTAGAATTTTATCCAAATATGGATTTTTTTCTGGAAATGTTGATTTTGACACTACACTAGGATTTGGTGAAAATACTGACCCATTATTTTGTGGAAATGTTGGTTCATATTTACTTTGTGTACTTTGTTTAAATACATTACTTTGTGGTTGTACAACATTCTTATTTTGCGTATCCTTACCATTTGATTTTTCATCTGATTTTTCATCAGACACAATAAATAAATCTTTCCAAGACATATATTTTTAATTTTTAGTTTTATTATAGCCAATAACAAATCCTATAAAGGCAGAAATACATCCAATTAAAACCATTTTAATTGTATACAGTGCAACAAAAAATACGAATTTCAATAACACAATTAAAATTAATATTGCAATTATTATTAATATAAATTTTATTCCAATCTTCATTATTTTATTTTGTTTTAATTAATAATCGGAACAAATATAATACTATTTTTGAATTCAACAAAATTATTGTAATTTTTTAAAACTATTTTTTGTAGTTCAAATTAATAATTGGAACAAATATAAATCTTTTTTGTAATAAATTAAAACATTTTAATAAAAAAATTATAAAAATAAATAAAATTTTTAATATATATACCAATGAAAAAAGTCAGTTTTGTTTGTACGACATATAGAAGATTTTATTGTATTAAAAGAATTATTGCTCAATATCAAGCACAAACATATCCAAATAAAGAACTAATCATATTCAATACAGATGATGAACATCCGATTGTGCTAGGATTTATAGATGACACAATTAAAATAATAAATAATAATATAAATTATCTGACTGGAAAACAATATGAAAATAGAGGTCAAATTTGTCGAGATGCTGTAACACATACAACAGGTGATTATTTTATGCTCGCTGATGATGATGATGTTTATTTACCTTGGCATATACAACAAGCTGTCGATGGAATTGAAGAATTGGGAACAGATGCATGGAAACCTGAACAAAGTTTATTTTCAGCACCAAATAAAATAGAACTTTGTATGAATACATTAGAAGCTAGTGTAATAATTAAAATGAATAGAATAAAAGAAATCGGATTTAGAAGTGATTTGACAGGTTATGAAGGTTTAAGTTGGTATACAAAATTAAGAGATGAAAAACAATTAGATGAACACAACAAAAATTATTTACCATCATATGTATTTAATTGGAGTGATTCATCAAATATCGCTGGACATAAACAAAGTGGTGATATAAATAATCCTAATAATTTTGAAAATCATAAAATATCATCAACCGATTTTTCTACTGAATTATTATATCCAATTTCAAAAATTGAATTATATAATTTTTATCAAAAATATTATGATTTTATATTAGATCATAAAAATCAATTTAATCAAGAATATTTTGATAAATACTTCAAAAAATAAAAAATAAATCAAAAATTATGGAACATTTAACATTAGAAACATTTCAAAAAGAAATAATGAATCTCGATTCAGATGAATTTCAAGGTGAATTACCAGTCATTATTGACTTCTACGCAGAATGGTGTGGACCTTGCAAAGCATTAACACCAACCCTTGAAGAATTAAGCAAAGAATATGAAGGTAAATTAAAAGTTTATAAAATAGATACAGAAGATCAACAAGAAATTTCTAGTAAATTTAAAATAAGAAGTATACCATCGGTATTATTTTTATCTAAAAAAAGCCAACCACAAATGAAAGTTGGTGTATTACCAAAAACAAAATATAAAGAAATTATAGAAGAAATATTATTATAAATCTAATTATGGAACGAGAACCAATAACAATTTTGCCTTACTATGATGTTAAATTTAAGTTTATAAGTAATCATTACGATATTCATTTAGGTGGCTGTTGCTTATATGAAAATTCGATTTGTGAATTTAAATGTGAATACCCTAACTATGATGAAGATAAAGATGATTGGGAAGAACTATTTGTAAAGATTTACAAATTAAATTGGGTTGAAAAACTTAAATGGATTTGGAGACAATGGTTATTTGAAACATGTGTTGGCTACCATTGGAGTTATAGAAAGGGTAAAAGAGGCAAAGGTTTTTATTATAGAAAACCTAAATGGTTTTATGTGTGGATATTTAATCTTTACTATAAAAAATGTGGAAAGTGAACAATTTTACAAATAAAAATAGCAGTAAATATATATTACTGCTATTTTTTTTGTTATAAATAAATTATATATACATTATTATGTGGAGATATAACAATATTAGATTTATTTATAATAATCCTGTTGATTCAGTTTTTGGACAACAAGGTTATATACCATATCTGACAATTTATGTGAAAAGTAAATATGCACTTATGCAAGCACTACAAGTTTGGGTAGAAGAATCATACTTGGGTGCATATACAGAAATTGATCAACGAAGAGTCAGTTATGATAAACCAGTTAAAGTATAAAATATGAAATACATTAAAAGTTTTGTTTTAATTACAGAAACATTAGAAAATAAATTTTTATATCATGGTTCAAATGTAGAATTTGACGAATTTAATGATAATCTAATATCAACAGGAGATTCATCAGAATTATTTGGAAAAGGATTTTATTTAACTGACAATATCAATGTTGCAAAATTCTATGCAATACAAAAAGCAAAAAATGATAAAATAATTAAATGGACACATGATGGTATTTTAGGATCCCCTGTACCACACTACATTATATCTTATATTAAAAAAATGGGATATGATGGATTAAAATATAAATCAGATCAAAGCTACGAAGGTAATTTTGATTCTTGGAATTATGTCATTTATAATAAAAATATTATCAAAAAAATAAATACCAAATAATGTTAAAATATAATGAATATATTTTGGAAAGTAAAAACAAAAAAATTTTACCAGAAATAATCAAAATTACAAAAAGTGGAAATAATAGTAAATTAATTAATTTCCTTAAAAATAATCCGACAAATATTAACGATACTGATGATATAGGAAATACTGCACTAATATTAGCATGTGATGAAAATTTAATTTACATTGTTGATACATTAATAAAAAATAATGCTGATGTTAATTTATCTAACAGTGCTGGTTATACTCCATTAATGTTAGCAGATACTGAAAAAATAATTGATATGCTATTAAATGTGAACAATATAGATATTAATAAGACAACTATATATGATGATTCTGCTTTGACTAAATCTTATAATAATAGTATAAAAATAGAAAAATTATTAAATCAAAAAAATATTGATGTTAATATTCAAAATATATGGGGTAAAACCGCAATAATGAATTATATAGACAATCAAATTCCAGAAATAAATATCTTAGAAAAAATGTTAGATAAAGGGTTAAATTTAAATTTAAAAAATAAAGATGGTAATAATCTTTATGATATGTTAAAAGAACATATAGAAAGAAAAAATGATTCACAATATATTGAAAAATATTTAATATTTGAAAAATATATTAATGAAAGATTTCCAGAAATTAAAAACGAATGGGAATTTAAAAATAAAATAAAAAAATATAATTTATAATGAATATAAAAAAATTTGAAATAGTAAATTTTTTATCTGATCAAAAAGATGAAGATAAATATGGTGAATATATTATAAATAAATTTTTTAAAGATGAAGAATTTGCAAAAGTGAAAATTAAAATTGATAGACACAAACTTGATGTTATTTTTGAATTATCTACATTTAATTTAAATTCACAAAAATTAATATCAATATCTAAATATTGTGAATTTGTTGATAAAATTGGTAATTATCAATTTTATGTAGAAGGTAGTGGTGATGTCAATGAAGATTCGGTATTTGGTATTGAATCAGCAATAAATATTAATAACTTAGAAAAAATAATTAAAGTAGATAAATATAACCTATGAAAATATTAGAATTTAAATTATATGATTTGTTAAAAAATAAAGATAATGAAGATTTCCTTAATAAAGTAAAAAAAGAAAATCCAGATAAATATTCTATGTTTATAGATATCTTAGGTAATAAGGGTTTAGAAACAGCTAAATTGAAATATGAAATATACGATCCCGAATTTATAAAAAAAGAAAAAGAAAAAGAAAAAACTGAAAAAGCTGAATTGAGAAAACAAAACAGAATCTATAACAAAGAACAATTTCATAATGAAATATTACAAAAATATTCATCGGAAATAAATGTAATAAATGATATTTTAAGATATTCATTATTAAAAAAATTACAAAAACAAATTAAAAATGATGGAAATCTTTTAATGTTTTCAAAACAAACCAAAGCAAAATATACAAATAATTTTTTAAAAATACTCAAAAATGATTTTTATATAAGACGTAATCTCACAATATATGATACACCAGATGGGAAAAAATCAGATAATGTTTTTATTGATATGTTAGAATATATTTATGAAGATTTATATTATGAAGCAATATTAACAATAAAACAACATTATAACTTAGCTGAAAATAAGTTTTTATATGATGTTTCATACAAATTTAGTATTGGTGAAGATTTTTCATTTGATCGTAATAAAGAAAGTGATTTTATTGATGGACGTAACAATTATTTGGATAAATTAAAATTATACAATATTGATAAAGTTGAATTATATAAAAATATAAATATTTTTTCTAAATTATTCAGTAAAAATTTTTATGATGATTGGTATAAAGATTGGACATTTAAAAATAAAGTAAATAAATATAATTTATAAAAAAGTAAAAAATAATTTTAAAATTATAATACCAAAATTAACTGAAGATGCATTGTTTATTAAGAATCAAACAGCTAGGAAATATAATATATGATAACATTATTTGAAAAATATAAAAATAAACCTAATATAAATTTAGATTCTAAATTTTGGAAAATGGTTGAATTTGCTAATTGGAATCAATTAATAAAAAAATGGAAATTGTATCCAGTTTCAGATGAACAGTCTGATTATTTCAAAAAACTTCAATATAAATTATACAAAAAATATAATTATGCAGAAATTCAACTTTTTTTTAGTATTTATGATGATATTTACTATGAATTGTATGATTATTTTGAACATTTAATCGAAGAAATGAACATAGATTATGAAGATTATTCCGATATCATAAGTTCTATAATTGGAAATGGACTTACGTTTACTTTAAATTGTTTATCGGATGATAAGATCATTATTGATATGATAAAAAATGAAGACTACGCTAGTAATTTTGGTTATTTATTACAAATTAATTATGATGAATACGATGATGTTTTAAATGAATATCCAAAATTTGGATTTAATATGAATTAAAACTTTTTATTTTTTATCATATATAAATAATATGAATAATCAAATAATAACAGTTATATCTGATACACACACAAAACACAAACAAATAGAAAAAGATTTACCTGGTGGTGACATTATAATTCATAGTGGCGATATATCATCTGTTGGTTATAAACACGAAATAGAAGATTTTTGTGAATGGTTCGACAAATTAAATTATACACATAAAATATTTATCGCTGGAAATCATGATTTTTTGTTCGAAAAAGATCCAACCGAAAGTCATAATATTATTAAATCATTTAATAATATAACCTATCTTGAAGATGATTTAATAATAGTTAATGATATCAAAATTTGGGGATCACCTTGGCAACCAGAATTTTATAATTGGGCATTTAATTTACCAAAAAATGGTGTTGAATTGGAAGAAAAATGGAACAATATTCCACCTGATGTAAATATTCTTATTACACATTGTCCACCATTTGGACAATTAGATGCAGTGATTAATAAAAATATTAATTTGGGTTGTCAATTATTAGAAAATAGAATAGAAAAAATAAAACCAAATATTCACATATTTGGTCATATTCATAGTGGTTATGGTTATAAGTTTTATAATAATACACATTTTTTTAATGCATCTGTTCTAAATGAACAATATCAATATACACAATTACCGATTACTATCGAATGGAATAAAAATTCAAATGATATTAATTTTATATAGAATTTCTTTTCTTTGATTCTGTAATATATGATAAAACTACAGCTATTCCGAATATTACTATTGCTATTGCAAAATATATCATTTTTTTTAATTTTTTCTTATATATATTAATTAAATATGTTTGTAATTCATTTTTTTCATCATAACTTACTGATATTTAAATATTTTTATCCTCATATATGTGATGTGTGTCACTATAAATCTAATATTAGTCAACAAATACCTATTGTTTATCAAATATATTAAATTAATGTTAATTCTATGAAACGAAAAAAAGTAAAATTTTCAAAACTTACAAAAATGAAAAAGCTACTTTAGTAACAATTGGTGAAATGTGTACTGATGTTAAAACTAAAACTGAAGCACGTAAAGCTGAATTAAAAGCTGAAACAATTGAATTAAGTGCTACTGTTAAAGCATTAAATGAATCTAATAAAGAATTATTAACTAAAGCACCAAAAGGTAAAGATGGTAAAGAAGTATTGAATAACTTCATACATTTTAACATAAAATCATATAATTTAGTGTAAAATAACACAAAAGTTTATTTTTGATATAAAATTATTTATATATACCTGTATGTTACAGGCAATAAAGATACGATTATATCCATCAGACGATCAAAAAATTTATATCAATAAACTTTTAGGTACATCAAGATTTGTATATAATCAATGCTTGAACTATAAAATCAACGAATACAAAACCAATAATAAAAATACAAACATTTCTGACACAAACAATTACGTTAAAGATTTAAAGTTAGAACACGAATGGATTAAAGAAAGCCATTCAAAGGTTTTACAACAATCATTGATGAACCTTGAAACCGCTTACAAAAATTTCTTTAAAGAACATCGTGGTTTTCCTAAATTCAAGTCAAAACATTCAAAGCAATCTTGTAGATTTCCTGTTGATGCTATTTCAGGTGTTAATGGTAATAGAATCAATATCATTAAAGCATTGAATAACATTCATTACAAGTGTTCAAGACAGAATGAAATTGCATTGAATAAATATCAAAAAACAATCAAATCAGGCACTTTAAGCAAAGATAAACAAGGTGATTATTACTTTAGTATCTTACTTGATTTACCTGTTAAAACGCTTGAAAATCCATCTAATGACATAGTTGGAATTGATCTTGGAATTAAGAATTTCGTAATCTGTTCCAATGGAACAGTCTACGAAAATCTTAAATTCAAAACCAAGAAAAAACTGAAACGTTTACATAAAAACCTTTCCAGAAAAAAGAAAGGTTCAAATAACAGAAACAAAGCAAGA
>Ga0172381_10004317_pt1 | contig 14753 bp, 11 predicted proteins | sample Leawel6488metaG_FD_119754 | JGI IMG/M metagenome (GOLD analysis project Ga0172381, IMG submission 119754) | Leachate microbial communities from a municipal landfill in Southern Ontario, Canada - Leachate well 64-88 metaG | ecosystem: Engineered > Solid waste > Landfill > Unclassified | place...
GAGAAGAAAATGCGGGACTGATGAAAATAGCGACAGGAGAACATCCTTCAATTTCGGTTAAGCCCGGAGATACAATTATTTTTTCTTCTTCGGTCATTCCCGGAAACGAAAGAACCGTTCAGATGTTAAAAGACGATTTATTGAGACAAAAAGCCAATGTCTTCCATTATAAGATGGTTGATATACACGCCGGAGGACACGCCCAGAGAGATGAATTAAAACAAATGATTCAATTAATGAATCCTAAATTCTTTATGCCCGTGCACGGACAGTTCTCAATGCTTTTGGCCAATTCGAATTTGGCCCAGCAAGAATGCGGGTTCAAAGAAGAAAACGTTATCCTTGCAGATAACGGAAAAATCATTAATATTACGAAGGAAAAAGCTTTTGTCGAAAAGAAAGAAGTGCCTTCCGAATATATTATGGTTGATGGTCTAGGCGTCGGAGACGTCGGAGAAATCGTCTTGCGCGACAGACAGATGTTAGCAAAAGACGGAATCTTTGTTATAATAGCCGTAGTCAATAGAAAAACAGGAAAAGTCCAAGACTCTCCCGATATCATTTCCCGAGGATTTGTTTATTTAAGAGAATCAAAGGACTTATTATACCAAACCAGAAAGAAAATTATTCAGACGATTGAAAAAGCAACTGCTTCCGGGCAGGTAGTAAATTGGACATACATTAAAGATAATGTAAGGAATACCTTGGGCGACTTCTTGTTCCAAAAGACTCAAAGAAGGCCGATGGTCTTGCCGGTAATAATTGAAGTGGGATAATATATAAATATGAAAGTATTTTCAGGGATCAGGCCTACGGGCGACATACACATAGGCAACTATTTAGGAGCCATAAAGCAGTGGATAGAACTTCAAGACAAGGAAGACTGCTTTTTCTGTATTGTCGACTGGCACGCAATAACTACTCCCTACGACGAAAAAACTCTTCAAAAAAAGATGTTCGATTTAGCCACTACCTACTTGGCGGTCGGATTAAATCCCGACAAGTGCTCTCTCTTTATCCAGTCACAAGTCAAGCAACATGCCGAGTTGGCTTGGCTACTCGGAACGATAACTTCCTTTGGCGAACTGCAAAGGATGACTCAATTCAAAGATAAATCAAAAAAACACCCTGAATATATAAATGCCGGCTTATTCAACTATCCCATTCTCATGGCCGCTGATATTTTATTATACGATACGGATATCGTTCCTATCGGCAAAGACCAAACCCAACACGTTGAATTAACAAGAAACATTGCTGAAAAATTCAACAAGAAATACGGTAAAACATTCAAGCTGCCTTCTCCTTTAGTTCCAAAGCAAGGAGCGGTAATAATGTCCTTGCAAAATCCAGAAAAGAAAATGTCAAAAACCGACGACACGAAGGGATGTATCGGACTATTTGACGAGCCCGAGGAGATCAAAGAAAAAATAATGTCAGCCACTACCGATTCAGATAAGGAAATAAAATACGACTTAACTAAAACTAATAAAAAGGGCGTTTCTAATCTCTTAACAATATATTCCCTCTTCTCTGGAAAAGAAATAAAAGAAATAGAAAAAGAATTCAAAGGAAAGGGCTACGGTGACTTTAAAAAATCCTTAGCCGAACTATTGATTGAAAAACTGGAGACGATAAGGGAGAAAAGAAAAGAGCTTCAAAAGAAGCCCGAATACGTTTATAGTATTCTAGAAAAAGGAGCAAATACGGCAAGAAAAATAGCTGAAGAGAAAACAGAAGAAGTCAGAAAAAAAATGGGGTTGAAATAAATGCTTTGTTAATAAAAAAGGGACTATTTAATATTATGTCCTTTTTTTGTTTTATGGTAAAACTTTCTGTCTGGTTGAAGATTCCGTTAATTTAAAAAGAGGCCGATGGCTGACAAAAAATCCGTCATCTATTAATTTCTTTTGTATAAAAATGGAATTTTTTCTCTTTTCAACTTTTGTTTCTCCATTGCTCAACGGAGGAGGAATGTAAGAATCTATCAGTCTTTTTTGAAGCCCATATCCATTGTTCTTTGGAAATTTTGGCTTTACAAACCTTATATTACATCCTTCGCAATAAGATTCTTTTAATTCATCGTTCCAAGTTGAAAAACATCCAACTCGGAACTCTAATTCTCCTTGCCAAAAAGATTCTAAAGCTCTTTTGAGAGTTTCGCGTTCTTCTTTCTCTATTTTAAAAGAGCCTTTAATTCCGTCATACTCAACGACTAAGTACAACCGACCGATACTTATATGCAAGTCCCCCGCCTTAAATGCTATAGGGATGCCTGCACAAAAATGTCTGTCTCCGTCCTTTTCGGGGATTAGATCCAGACCAGCGAAATTGTTTTCTTGTTCAACAAAATCCAATTTCATGTCCAGACCTCCTTTGGGCGAACATATTTCTTATAACACAAGAAAATAAAAAATCAAGCCTTGTTAGGCTTGAATAATTTTTTTAATTTCTTCCACTTTTTCCTCCATTAATTCCTTTGTTTTAGATTCAACAACTAATCTCAAGATAGGCTCTGTATTAGACCCCCTTAAAAGGAACCACCAATCGTCAAAATCAACTCTCAGTCCGTCGATATATAAATTCTTTCCGTCTTTGTATGCTTCTTTTGCCCTTTCTATTATCTCTTCCTTATTTTCAGATTTAAAATTAATCTCTCCAGAATGATAGTATTTTCTAAACGGTTCTATTAATTGACTTAAAGTTTTTCCCGTTTTCTTCATTTCTTTAAGTATTAAAAAAACAGTAAAATAAGGAGATTCGTAATAGCTTTTATTATGCCTTAAATAGTAGTGCCCGGAATACTCGGCACCGAAAATAATATCCTCTTTCTTCATTGTTTCCTTAATCTGAGAATGCCCAATTCTGCTGGCAACGGCTATTCCTCCGGCTGATTCGACAGTTTCTTTAATTATATTACTTGAACGTAAATCATAAAGAATCTTGCTTCCCGGATTATCTTTCAAAACTATCTGTGAGGAAAAAGCCAAAATTAAATCTGAAGGAACAATATTTCCTTTTTCATCAACAAAAAATACCCTATCCCCATCTCCATCAAAAGCTACACCCAAATCAGCCTTTTCTTCAATAACTTTTTCCTGAAGAAATTTTATATTCTCTTCCTTCGACGGATCGGGAACGTGATTAGGAAAATTACCATCCAAATCGCTAAAAATATGAACTAACTTCGTATTCTTAAGCATTTGGGAAACAATCGCTCCCGAAACACTATTAGCGGTATCAACAATAATCTTAAAAGAAAATTCATCGGGTACGCTATTGTCTAAAATATAATCATTAATCACGTTTTTTTCTATCATTCTTCCTGTCAATTCTGATTTTGCAAAAACACCCGACGCAACCATGTTCTTAATTTCTTGCAACCCACTATACTCACTTAAAGGGTCTGCCATAGCCCTTACAAACTTAAAGCCGTTGTATTGAGGAGGATTATGACTGGCGGTAAGATTGATACCACCGTCATAACCATAGTTGGCGGTAGCAAAATAAAGCATCGGGGTAGTTGATAAACCGATATCAACAACATCGGCTCCCTGCTCTATTATTCCCCTTTTTAATTCCGAAAAAAGAGAGTCGGATGATTTTCGATTGTCTCTTCCTACGACTATCTGCTGATTTTCTTTACCCGAATCTTTCTTGATAAACTCTACAAAAGCGCGACCTATTAGATAGGCCGTTTCTTCATTTAATTCTTCAGGATATATTCCTCGAATATCGTAAGCTTTAAATATTTTTAAGTCCATACTTTTTCTCGGCTCTACTTTTCAGCATACGATTTATTTAATTCTGCAAAGCGTTGCTCGTATTCTTGATTGGTAATACTGCCGTCAGATAATAATTTATTTAAACCGGAAAAATAATCTTCGCGAATTTTAGATGTCGGCACAGCAGCACCGTAAATACGGATATCGTCAATTAAACCTTTAAAATGAGGGTTAACACCATAAAAATCATTTCCGACGGTAAACTCAGTAGGTGATATTAGTCTTCCAGTTGCTCCACCATTAAATGCAAGCGTAGAAGTCTGTTTCTCCCCATTTATAAAAGCTGACATAGTGCTTCCATCCCAAGTTGCCACAATGTGCACCCATTTATTATAAGGTAAATAATCATCCAGTGCTAAATAATCGCTCACTGTCGTATCCTCCCCTGTTAAATAAAAAAAGTTTGTTTTGGCAAAATGTACAAAAAAATCATAAGGTTTCGACATAATAATATTTACCTCTTGCTCTCCATCAGCCTTAATCCAAATTTCCACGGTTACAGCTGAAAAACCTCCAGTTATGTCGTATGGAAAAATAACATAATCATCAACCCCATCAAACTTTAAACAAGTTCCAAAAATACATTTAGATGCGCTCATCCATCCAGAATCACTCGTATCGCCGTGTCCGGCTGTAGTATCTGTAAATTCGGCGCCAAGAGTTGCACTGTAATGATAACGGCTCAAATCAGTTACCGCTACTCCCGACCCTTCGTTAAAAGCCCAATCGGCGAGTATGTTTTCCGCCAAAGAATTTTTAAGTACTACTGAATCTGATTTCTCCTTAGTCAAACTGCCCAGGTCTTTAAAATTCGCTATCCACCTGTATGTTAAAATTGTCAAAATACTTAAAATAACTATTATTACCAAAATTTCGATTAGAGTAAAAGATTTTTGTGTATTTGTTTTCATTGAACATATTTTAACAAATACTCGTTAATATGTAAACTTGACCAAAACCCCTAAAATTGATATAGTATTGATACCTTAATTGCCTTCGCAAGTAATAAAGGAATAATAAATAAGAAAAACAAATGTTATTTTACGAAATAAATTTGCTGATTTCGCCCAATTTAACCGAGGCCGAAATCTCTTCTTTCATTGAAACAATGGAAAAAGAACTGCAAAAATACGGGAAAGTTGACGGAACCAAGACGGCCGAAAGAAAAAAGCTCGGCTATCCGGTCTTAAAACAGACTGAATCATGGTTTTACTTCTTGAATCTTTATCCTGAAGCCCAAGACAAAAAGGAGCTTCTTGATTCAGTAGAAAAAATATTAAAGGAAAATAAAGACATTTTACGTTCCTTGATAATCAAGAAAGATACTAAAAAAACCGAAGCCCCGGCAAAGCCGATGAGAACAAGGCCGATAAAAACAGAAAAGGCTATTGAAGAGCCTGTCGCTGAGGAAAGTCCCAAAAGTTCAAAAGCTCAATTGGAGGAAATCGACCAAAAAATTGATGAAATGCTGGGAGATGAATAAACACTTATAAGCTAATATAAAAAATTAATTAGCAAAAATATGAATCTAAATAAAGTGTTTCTAGTTGGAAGAGTAGCGTCCGACATTGAAATGAAAACTACTACTTCAGGACAAAGCGTCTGTACTTTCTCTTTAGCCACCAATAGGACATGGAAAGGGAAAGATGGGCAAAAACAGGAAGAATCTCAATTCCACAGAATTGTTCTCTGGCAAAGATTGGCTGAGATAGCTTCACAGTTTTTAGCCAAAGGTTCTCTTGTCTTGATAGAAGGAAGAATACAAAATAGGTCTTGGGAAGACAAATCCGGAGTTAAAAAATATACGACCGAAATTATCGGTGAAGCATTGCAAATGGGTCCGAGAACTCAAGGTGCACCAGCTGGCGGAGAAGCCAAGAACTTCCCTGCTCCGAAGAAAGAAACTTTAGACGAAGATATTCCCATCATCGAAGACGGAGACGAGATTGATATAAAGGATATTCCTTTTTAATATTTAATAAAGTAAAGATATGTATTGCTATTTCTGCAAAAAAAATATACAGGAAATTGATTTTCATGATACGGACACCCTCTCAAGATATGTTTCCAAGTCCGGAAAGATAAAGCCTAAAACAAAAACTGGCGCTTGCGCTAAACACCAGAGAGGAATAACCGAGGCAATCAAGAGAGCAAGAATAATGGCCTTGATGCCATTCGTAGCGAAATAAAAATATCCTCCTTCGGGAGGCTTTTTATTAAACTTTAAGAACCTATACTATTAGATTGTTAGATATCTCCGGAGACTACAGGGCACAACGGAACCCGATGCTCATATCATAGCCATACGTTGAATCGTCCAGCTCCAGCGTGAACACTCCAACGTCCAAAATACCATACCAAGCGCCACCACGTCTCAAAGAATGCTCTAAAGCATGTGTATTATCATTAGCACTGTAAATCCTTCCAGCTCCAGTTGAACTATTTAAGGAAGTGTTTTTGGGACCGACATTGTTATATCCGAGATTATTGCCCCAGGTGTCTATTTCGGAAAATTCATTCCAAGCCCAAGTTGTATCGGAATTATCTTTTGGCTGAGAACCTGCTCCCGAGATGGTATAATCGACCCATTCCCAGGCATTACCAGCTAAGTCCCATATTTTACTACTAGAACCAGAAAGAGTATGATTTCTGGTATAAATTCCGGATAATGGATTACTTCCATCCATAGTTGCGGAAGAATCAGAGTTTCCACGGAATAAAATACCGCCCGCATAGTTTGAAGAAACCGATTCAATGTCACGGGCCAAAGCCATCCATTCAGCATTGTTAATCAAGTGTGCTCCGATTGATTTGCATTCGGCTATGGCTTGAGTTTGAGATATGTTAACCCAGGGAGTGCCGGTTGATCTACTTTCCGGAACAAAAGAAGCACTATATGTTTGATTACCATTGTTGTTTCCCTGAATTTTAGCTTCCCACTGCATGACACAAAAACCGAGGCCGGTATTAATCCAGCCATTGGCTTCGTCACAAGTTTTGTCTTTAGATATTTGGACAGAATCTGGAGAAAGAGAAATAGCTCCTCCTTTTTCTAGTTTAGTGTATAGGTCAAAGGTTGTACCGTTTGATTTGTACATATAGCAGGACTCTTTGTTTGAAGAATTGTATGAAGGGTCTTGAGGTAGTTTGCCGAGGAAATCAGGAACAAGGGCTGAAGTTAAAGTAGTGCAATTCCCTGTTTTTCCTAAACAACACCAGCTTGTTTCAACGGGATAGCCTTTAGTGCCCAGGCTTGATTGAGAATAGAGAGCTTTTCTCACTGTATCAATTTCATCTTTTCTTTTAGCATCTCTAGCGTCTTGAGTTAAAGAACCCATTCCAACAATGATTAAAGCAGAAAGAATGCCGATAATTGCAACAACTACCAAAAGCTCAATCATGGTGAAGGCGCTTTGGTTTTGATGTTTATCGGACATAAAATAAATATTATTGTTATATTATTTAGACTCTTCAATCTTCACTAATTCTTCTTTCATATCTTTCACTATTTTCGGATTTTGCTTCAAGAACTCCTTCGTCTTTTCTACTCCAGCACCAAGCTTTACGTCTCCGTATTGCATATGCGCCCCCGACTTCTTGATAATTCCCTCTTTAACCGCCATGTTAATAATTTCGGCAACTTTAGAAATTCCCTCATTGTAATAAATATCAAACTCGGCAGTCTTAAACGGGGCAGCAACTTTATTTTTAACAACCTTTGCTTTAATTCTGTTCCCGATAATATTTTCTCCGGCTTTAATTTGAGCAATTCTTCTTAGCTCAATCCTGACCGAACTGTAAAATTTCAAAGCCAAGCCCCCCGGAGTCGTTTCCGGATTTCCAAATAAAATACCTATTTTCATTCTGGTTTGATTCAAGAAAATAATAACTGTTTTGGTTTTCGAAACAATTCCCGAGAGTTTTCGCAAAGCCTGGGACATTAACCTCGCCTGAAGACCTATTTGCATTTCTCCCATCTCTCCGGCTACTTCCGCCTTTGGAACAAGAGCTGCGACAGAATCAACGACTATGATATCAACTTCTCCGGATCTGACTAAACTTTCAACAATTTGCAATCCCTGTTCAGCGGAATCGGGCTGAGAAATTAATAAATCATCCGTATTAACCCCAATTCTTTTTGCATAGTCCGGATCTAAAGCATGTTCAGCATCAATAAAAGCGGTAACCCCGCCCATTTTCTGGGCTTCAGACAAAATAGTTAAAGCAAGTGTCGTTTTACCCGTACTCTCCCCGCCATATATTTCAATAATCCTTCCTCTCGGTATGCCCATGACCCCCAAAGCCAAATCTAATGAAAATGACCCAGTAGGAATAACATCTACATTAACTTTTGGGGCATCTTTAAGCTTCATTATCGCACCCTCTCCAAACTTTTCTCTTATTTCCGAGATAGCTTCAACTAAGTTTATTTTTTCTTTTTCTTCTATTTTTTTTCTTACCATATATTTATATTATATCAAAAACTATTCAGAAGCGCTATACTTTGATAAATTTAAAATATTCTCCCTGTATTCGGATAAAGATATTCCACCACTAGATAATAATTTATTTAAACCTAAATAATATTGTTCTTTGATTTGAGAAGTTGGCACAACGGCACTATACAGTGCGATTTCATCAATTTTTCCTACAATACGATTAGTTGTTAATCCCTCTCCTCCAATTCTAAGAATTGCTTTATTTTGTAAGTCTCCCGTCAGGCTTGAAATATTCGCAGATTCTGGCTGCTTTACTCCGTTTATGTATGCCTGGACGACAGTGTCCCTATCAAACACCACAACTATATTATACCAAGTATTAGCTACTAATTTTCCTGTTGCAGATAAATAAGGACTAATCCTTGCACTGTCTCCGTCAGAGAAAAAAACTATCAATCGACTTGTCCCGTTATATCTCATAATCCAATAACCATCGTCGCCTGTTGCTGTACCACTAGTAGCTCCACAGACGGCCAATGTTTCATTTGTAGGCGCATATGGATTATCAAACTTAGCCCAAAGAGATATAGTTTGGTCTCCCAATCCCATACTTAAAGAAGGATTGCTCCCAAAACTAACGTAGTTGCTACTGCCAAATTGAAGACAAGAACCGCTGACACATTCGGGGCCAGTTCTGACAATAGGAGGGACAGTGAAAACAACTCCATTGTTAATATTTTTCCATGTATCTAAAACATCATTATTGTTAGCTGGTAATCCGTCACTTGTTGTTCCATTAAATTTCCATTCGGAAATAAAATTCATTAATAATGAATTTCTTAGAGAATTAGAAAAAATTTTAGTTTTGGCGATAGTCGCACTATTCGTTATTCCGTTGATTGCAACGATAATCAGACCAGAAAGAATTCCGATTATAGCAATAACAACCAATAATTCAATCAGAGTAAAAGCTTGTTTCAACAATTTATTCATACACAAAATTAAATCTCTACTCCTCATCAATGGACCCATTGGGAGATTCTTCGGCAACATATACGTCTCTGGGTTTTGCTCCGTCTTGCGGCCCAACAATGCCTCTTTCTTCTAAAATATCCATTAAGCGGGCTGCTCTCGCATATCCTATTCCCAACCTTCTTTGCAATAAAGAAGTAGAAGCTTTGCGGGAAGAAATAACGGTTCTTTTTGCTTCCTCATACATAGGGTCTTCTTTCGAAAAGAAATTATCCATTTGAGCCTCGGGAGTTTCCATGGCTTTGGTTAATTCCCCGGCCAGAGAATCTTCTTCTTTTTCTACTTCCGTTTCAATCAAAGAAGGTTCCACTTCTTCCGGTTTTTCTTTAACTTCAGCGTTGGAATCGGTTATCCAATTGACTACTTTTTTAATTTCCTGTTCGGAAATATATGGACTCTGTACCCTTTTAGGCTTAGAAGCCTCTTTACTCATTAGAAGCATATCTCCTTTTCCTAATAATTTCTCTGCTCCCGAAGAATCAAGAATAGTTCTTGAGTCAATCAAAGAACCCACTTTCAAAGCAATTCTTGAAGTAATATTGGCTTTAATCAATCCGGTGATAACTTCTACCGATGGCCTTTGAGTTGCTAAAATCAAATGTATTCCGGTGGCACGAGACATTTGAGCTAACCTGACAACATATGACTCTATCTCTTTACCCTTAACACTCATCAAGTCTGCCAATTCATCAATAATCAAAACGATATAAGGAAGTTTTTGTTCTCCTTTCTTTTCCATCTTTTCGTTGTAAGAACCGATATCTCTGCTATGACCCGCCGCTAAAACAGTAAACCTTCTTTCCATCTCCCCGACCAGCCATTTCAAAGCCACCAAAGTTTGATTGGCATCGTAAATAACCGGACATAATAAATGTTCTAAATTAGCATAGACCGGGAACTCAACCCTCTTCGGGTCAACCAAGACCAACTTCATTTCTTCGGGACTGTTTCTGTATAATAAACTTAAAATAATAGAATTAAGACAAATGGTCTTTCCAGATCCGGTCGTTCCACCGACCAGCAAATGGGGCATTTCAGCCAAATCTGCAAAGGAAGCGATACCCTTTACATCCTTTCCCAAAGCCATTAAAAGGGGCGCTGCAGAGCTTTTAAACTCGGGGGTGTCCAAAACCTCACGCAAGCCAACAATAGCTCTTTTTTTGTTCCCTATCTCAATTCCGACCAAAGACCTTCCAGGAATCGGAGCTTCAATACGTATTGTCGGGCTGGCTAAAGCAAGGGCTAAATCATTTTGTAGGGCTGTAATTTCTGATAATTTAATTCCTTCGGCCGGCTTCAAGGTGTACTGAGTAACGGTCGGCCCAATATTGATTTCAGACATTTCAACTGGAAGTCCGAAAGTCTGCAATGTTCTTTTTATAACCGAAGAATTATAGGTAATATCCCCTCCTTCGGGATTGCCGCCTTTTTTAGACAATAATTCCAATGGAGGATATTTGTATTCCTTGTTCTCCTGTTTTTTCTGTTCAAATGTTTTTAAATTCTTGTCTTCTTTTTTTTCTTCAACAATTTTATGCTCTTCTTTCTTGGGCATTATTTTTTCCAAATTCAAAATAGGAAGCTTTTTCTTTTCTTCCTTAATTTCAACTTCCTCCTCTCCTTCTTCGTATTCTTCAAGTGCACGCCTGAAAGGCTGGATAATAATCCATAAAGAAACAACTAAAGCGATTGCAAATAATGCAAAAGTAACGATATAATCAAAACCTTTTAATAGAGGCCAAGAAATAGCATAGCCCAACCACCCTCCGTTTCCGGCATGGCTCCAAACGAATTCAGAGACCAGCTCTGGAGCACTTCTTAATTCAAGCAAAGAAAAAATACCGCTCAAACTCAAAACCAAAAGAATGGTTGAAATAGTAAGCGAATTTTTGTTTTCCTTGAAAGACCCGTCGTCCTTCAAAAGGACTATTCCGTAGATAGCTGAAATAATAGGAACAACGTAAATAACGTTTCCAATTAAAATATTAAATATGTTTTTCAGAGAATTGCCGATAGTTCCGGCTCTCCCAGAAAAAGAAAATAAAAATACGACCGTGAGAAGAAACGCGAACGAAGATAATAGATACCTTTTAGTCCTTTCGGGCAAAGAGAAATGAAAACCGCTTCCGACTCCCCTCTCTTCAACTCTTTTTTTTGAATTGTTGATTTTATTTCGGTTATTTCTCTTCTTATTTTTCATGGTACTCTAAAGATTATTTTTTATTTTCTTTATTATACCCCAAACCCGTACCAATTGGAACTAGCTTTCCGATAATGACGTTTTCCTTTAGTCCTCTTAATTTATCCTCTTCCCCCCTCAAAGATGCTTCAATCAAAACTCTTGATGTTTCCTGGAAAGAAGCGGCTGATAAGAAGCTGTCTGTATTCAAAGCAACTTTAGAAATTCCTAACAACAAATCGTCCGCCTTAATTTGCTCCTTACCATCTTTTTCCAAAACTTCATTTTCTTCAAGCATGCGGGCTTTGGAAATAATTTCGTCGGCGCTAAAGCGACTGCCTCCGGCATCTCTTATTTTCACTCTTGAGAACATTTGCCTGACGATAAGCTCTATGTGTTTGTCGTTAATCGACACACCTTGAGAAACATATACTCTTTGAATTTCTTTGATGATATAGTCTTGAACGGCTTTTACTCCCAGCAACTTAAAGATTTTCTTCATGTCTAGAGAGCCGGCGCACAACGCATCTCCCTTCTTAACTGCTTGGCCTTCTTTGACCAATAATTCAACATTCGGAGAAATTCTGTATTCAACAACATCGTCCTCTTTTTTCTTTCCGTCTTTAATGGTCATAATTCTAATCAAACCTTTCTTTTCGTCAAGTTCAACAATTTCTCCATCCTTGTTTGCCATTTCAGCCTCACCTTTTGGAGGTCTTCTTTCAAAAACTTCTTCTACTCTAGGAAGACCACGAGTAATATCTGCCTCTCCGGCTACACCTCCAGTATGGAAGGTTCTCATAGTTAACTGAGTTCCCGGTTCGCCGATAGCCTGAGCCGCAACAACTCCAACCGCTTCTCCCATTTTAATCATTCCTTTCCAGCCTAAATCTAAGCCGTAGCACTTTTGACAAATTCCTCTTATACATTTACATGCCAAAGGAGACCTTACTTTCAAGCTCAGAATGTTTTTCATTTCTTTAATCTTCTGAGCAGTCTTCAAGTCGATTATCTGTCCTGATTTAAGAATAACTTCTTTGGTTGTTTCGTCTTCAACCTTTTCCAAAGAAATTCTGCCAAATATTTTATGGACAAAATCTTGATTTACCTCATCGGCATCTTTCCTATAAACAATCAATCCTTCCTTGTCCCCGCAGTCTTCTTCATTAACAATCACATCGTGAGCGACGTCAACTAATCTTCTTGTTAAATATCCGGAAGTAGAGGTTCTTAAGGCAGTATCAGCAGTACCTTTTCTGGCGCCATGAGTTGAAATAAAATATTCCAATACATCAAAACCTTCTTTAAATGAATTCTTAATGGCCAGCTCTATAATTCTTCCGGCCGGATTGGCGACCAAACCTTTCATACCAGCCATTTGCACCGGCTGAGACCATGAACCCCTGGAACCGGAATCAACGATTGAAAATACCGGGCTCTCAGAAGAAATAGCTTTGGGAACAAGTTTTTCTATTTCTGTCTTAACTTTTTTCCAAACCTCGATAACTTGATTAGCCTTTTCATCGCGAGAAAGCAAACCTTTTTCGTAGTATTTTTCTATCTCTGTTATTTTATTTTCCGCTTCAGAAATTAAAGCTGGCTTTTCAACAGGAACTTTCAAGTCGTCCATTCCCCAAGTAATTCCAGAAAGGGTAGCGAACCTAAATCCCAAAAGCTTGATATTGTCTAAAGTTTCAACAGCATTGTTGCCGTAGATATCAATAACCTTGTTAATCATTTTCTTAATGGTTTTCGAATCCATAAGTTCATTCTGGTATTCAAAATTATCAGGTAAAACATTGTTAAAAATTATCCTTCCGGCGCTGGTTTCAATAAACTGGTCATTGATTCTGACTTTGATATTCGCCCTCAAATTTATCATCTTCAAATTATAAGCTATCAAAGCATCTTCTTCCGAACTAAAGACCTTATTTTCACCCTCTAATCCAGGAAGAATCTTGGTTAAGTAATAACAGCCCAAAACAATATCCTTGGTCGGAATCATAATTGGGTCTCCCGTAGACGGCTTTAACAAGTTAACGCTGGAAAGCATTCTTTCTCTCGCTTCGACTTGCGCCTCTTCCGATAAAGGAACATGGATAGCCATCTGGTCTCCGTCAAAGTCGGCGTTAAAGGCTGTACAAACTAAAGGATGCAATCTAATGGCTTCACCTTCAATTAATATCGGATGGAAAGCCTGAACTCCCAATCTATGTAAGGTAGGGGCTCTGTTCAACAGCACTAATTTTTGTTTAACCACCTCTTCCAAAGCTGCCCAGATTTCGTCCGTTTCTTCTTCAATCAATCTTGAAGCACCTCTAACGTTAAAAGCAAGCTCTTTTTCCAATAACTTTTTAATAACGAATGGTTTGAATAATTCCAAAGCCATTTTCTTCGGAACACCGCACTCATTCAATTTCAAGTTAGGACCGACAACGATTACGCTTCTTCCTGAATAATCAACTCTTTTGCCTAATAAGTTCTGTCTGAATCTTCCCTGTTTTCCCTGCAACATGTCTGCCAAACTCTTCAATAACCTCCTGCCTCCGGTTGAAGCCTGGGTAGTCGTGCTTTTCCTCATCTTGTTATCAATCAAAGCATCGACTGCTTCTTGAAGCATTCTTTTTTCATTCCTGACGATAACGTCAGGAGCATTTATTTCAAGCAAATACTTCAAACGATTATTTCTGTTGATGACTCTTCTGTATAAATCGTTTAAATCGGAAGAAGCATATCTTCCCCCGTCAAGCTGAACCATCGGTCTTAAGTCGGGAGGCAAAACCGGAAGAACTTCCGTAAACATCCATTCGGGCCTGATGCTCGCATGCTTCATGTCTCTGTATAATTTCAACCTCCTCAAAATAATCTTCTTTTCTTCGGTTGACTTCTTTTCTTCCATCTGCTTTTTTATCTTCTCTATCTCTTTGTCTATATCAACCTTGATAAAAAGTTCTTTTAAGGTTTCCGCTCCTGTTCCCGCTTCAAATATTTCTCCGTACTTCAAAGATAATCTGTGGTAATCAAGTTCGTTAAAAATCTCCAACGGTTTTATCGAAGCAACTTCCTGCTTGGCTTTGTCTTTGGCTTTCTTTAAATCGTCCAAAGCTTTGGCTTGAAACTTCTCCGTTTCCTTGCTATTTTTAATTTCCTTGCCTTTGGTTTTAAATTCTTCTTCTATTTCCTCCAAAACCTTGGCTTTCAAATCCTCGTCAACTTTCGTAATAATATATGAAACGAAATAAACAACCTCTTCAACCTTATGCAAGGCCAAGCCCAAAACCATTCCCATTCTTGAGGGAACTCCTTTCAAGAACCATA
>Ga0172381_10004318_pt1 | contig 14748 bp, 11 predicted proteins | sample Leawel6488metaG_FD_119754 | JGI IMG/M metagenome (GOLD analysis project Ga0172381, IMG submission 119754) | Leachate microbial communities from a municipal landfill in Southern Ontario, Canada - Leachate well 64-88 metaG | ecosystem: Engineered > Solid waste > Landfill > Unclassified | place...
GTGTGCCAGTGATGAAAACCCCTATGAACACTATCAAGACGAAAATACCCCATTTTTACCTAATTCACCTTATGCTGTGGCTAAACTTGCCGCTCATCACTTAGTTAGAGTTTATCGGGATTCCTATAAAATATATGCTTGTGTTGGCATATTATTCAATCATACTGGAGAAAGACGTGGTGAGTATTTTGTTACTCGAAAGATTAGTAAATATGTGGCAAAATTAAAATGGTGGCTAGATAGCAAAAAGGATGGAAATTATCCTAAGTTAAAACTTGGCAATATAGACGCCATTAGAGATTGGGGATATTCTCCTGATTATGTTAAGGCGATGTGGTTAATGCTCCAACAGGATAAACCTGATGATTATGTGGTTGGAACTGGCAAAGGACATTCTGTCCGGGAATTTTTAAAGGAAGCCTTTTCACTTATTGGTGTGTCCTGGGAAGATTATGTAGAGATAGACCCCTCTCTTTATCGTCCTAATGATGTTCCCTATTTAAGATGTGACCCCTCAAAAACAAACAAAACTTTAGGTTGGTATCCCACGGTAGGCTTTAAAGAACTAGTCCAAAAAATGGTAGAAAACGACATAAAACTATGCGAAAACCAAAACCCAAAAAAGCTAGTTTAAAAACGAGGGCAAGCTATGGAAAATATAGAAAATTTAAGGGGAAATTTCCAAGAAGGGCAGGAAGTAGGGATTTTAACGATCCTCAATATGTAGAATGGAGAAAAAGAGTTTATTGTCGGGACGGTTATAAATGCCAGTGGCCAGGATGTCGATGCCACACAAAGTTAAATGCCCACCACATTAGAAAATGGGCAAGTTATCCCACCCTGCGGTATTGTGTTGATAACGGAATTACACTTTGTAAAAAACATCACAAATCCGTGGAAAGGCATGAAGAAGACTTTGCCATAATGTTTATTAAGATATTACAGGATAAAATTACCAGGAAAAGGAAGATATAAATGTTTGATGTTATAATAGACACGAGGGAGCAAGTCGGATGGTCTTTCTCAAATTCTACCTTAATAAATAATCTTATTTCCCAAAAATTAGAAACCGGAGATTACGCCATAGCAGGACTAGAAGACAGATTGTGTATAGAGAGAAAAAAGAGTGTTTCCGAACTTGCCTCCAATTTGACCGACGATAGATTCACCCGAGAACTTGAGAGAATGGAGAAATTTCCCTATAAATTTTTACTTCTTGAGTTTGACCACTATGCCATTGACCGATACCCCGAGGGAAGTGAAATTCCCAAGTATATGAGAGAGAAAGTTAAAATAAAAGCCCCCTTTATTGTTGGAAGTCTAACTAAAATTGCCATAAATTATGACATTCATGTTATTCTCTGTGGAAACGCCTCCTATGCTGAGTGTATTGCGGAAAAAATAATGAAAAGAGTGTACGAGAAATATAATCCTGCGAGTAAAAATAAAAAATAAAAATGGCAAAAAAACTCTCTCTTCGTAATGACTTTACTTCAAAATTGGGCGAACTCGACTGGGTAAATTATTCCTGGTTGGGTTTAGGCGATATTTCTAAAATTGAACGGGAAAATCCTCTTCTTAAAAAAGGACAACTCGACATTGCCACCCCCGGAATGCTGGAAGCTAGGCTAATGAGGGACCCGAATTATTTGGCGTATGCATGTAGAGTTATTTTAAATTTGCAAATTTTACCAATTCAGTCTGTTATATTACAGTCTTTGTGGAATAGTGTTTTTCCCATGTTTATTGGAAGCAGAGGTCTTGGCAAAACTTTCTTGATGGCTGTTTATAACACAATAAAATGTATAACCTCTCCAGGTACAAAAATAGTAATCGTAGGATCTGGATACAGACAAGCTAAATTAATTTTTGAATATATGGAGGTTATATGGAAAAACGCTCCTATTTTAAGGGATATTTGTACGAATGACAGCGGACCAAAAAGAGACAATGATAGATGTACTATGCACTTAAATGTTGCCAATATGCCAGAAAGTTACGCTTGCGCCCTGCCTCTGGGCGATGGGTGTCTATCTAGATCAACCATAGTTACCACTAAATATGGTTTTGATTATTTAGGAAATTTGTGCGATATTCAGGAAGAAAATAAAGTGTGGGGAAATTCTAAGTTTAGACAAGTATCTACATATAATAACAATGGATTTAAACCGACTAAAATTATTAGAACTAAAAAGGGCTATGAATTCGAGGGGACTTACAAACATAGGATGAAAATATGCCGAAATGGCAAAATAGTTTGGATTAAGGCTGATGAAATGTTAATTGGAGATAGGATTTTAATTGACAGATCTGAAAGATGGCATGATGGACAGTTTAATTGTACTGAAATACAAGCCCATAATTTAGGGGTTATGATTGGCGATGGATGTTGGACAAGAAAATATTTATTAAGATATGCCACAATAGATGCTCAATTAGCAGAATATTTACAACAAGAAGATCCGGCATGGCATCTAGATGGAGATAATAGACATTGGATTAGGCTGGGAATACAAAATAAACACAACTGGTTAAATTTTTGGAATTTGCCTAATAATTGTTACACTCCTAATAAATTTTTACCAGATACTATCTTATCTGCCCCTAAAGATAAAATGGCTGCCTGCCTCAGAGGACTCTTCGATAGTGACGGGACAGTACAAGTGTCGGTTGCCAAAGGAGGAACAGCTATTTATGTTGGTTTTTGTAATACTAGTAAAAAACTTGTTAGACAAATGCAATATATTTTGTTACATTATGGGATTATATCTTGTGTTATGTCTAGGCAGAGAACAGAAAAGCCAAATCTATTGAGAATATATGAATTATTAATTACTGGACAAAATGCAGTAAAATTTGGTCAAAGAATTGGTTTTGGGCTAGATAGAAAAAATAAAATATTACAAGATGGAATTAAAGATAAAATTAGAACAACGATGGTTGATGATACTATTCCAGACGTTAGATCTGAAATGTTAAGGGTAGCCAAAAGCAATATCGTTATTGGAAATACAGACGATACCGTTAATTTTTCTAAAATTCAGTCTCGTAAAGAGATTACCTTTGAATACGCTAATAGGTTTCTAAAAAAATATGGTAATATAAAAGACGACTTTATTAATCAGCTAAGGGAATTGGTAAATCCAGATGTTTTTTATGATGAGATTATTTCAATTAAGGATGGAGAAACTGATACTTACGACATAGAAATACCCGATGGCAATGAATATTGTGCCAATGGATTCTATAGTCATAATTCAAAAATACGCGGTATTCGTGCAAACATAATTGAAGCTGATGAATTTGCAAGTATTCCCGTTGATATTTATGAAACGGTTGTGGCGGGTTTCGCCGCTGTTTCGTCTAGTCCAATAGACAACGTAAAAGAGGCTGCTAGGCGTAAAGAATTAGCTAAATTGGGAATTTGGACTGCTGATGCCGAACAAAAATATAACCAAAGACAAAGAAACCAAGCGATTATTTCTGGAACTGCCGACTATGCCTTTAAGTCTTTTGCAAAATATTGGAGAAGATATAAATCAATTATTGAAAGTAAGGGCGATTTACATAAATTATACGATATATTAGGATCTAATGAAATTCCTAATGGTTTTGATTGGCGGGACTTTAGCATAATTAGAATTCCTTATGAATTAATTCCAGAGGGCTTCATGGACGAAAAGCAGGTGACGAGAGCTAAGGCAACAATTAGTTCAGGAGTGTACGGGTGTGAATATGGCTCGGTATTCGTCTCTGACAGCGAAGGTTTCTTCAAACGCTCCCTCATAGAAGCCTGTGTTGGCACTCCTAACAACCCCGTAATTCTGCCCAGTGGCAACATTTGGTTTGATGCCTCTCTTCATGGTAGTAAAACCCGCGAATATGTTATAGGTGTTGACCCCGCCTCTGAAGATGATAATTTTAGTATTATAGTTTTGGAAATTTGTAATGACCACTGTAGAATAGTATACTGTTGGTCTACCACAAGAGAGGAATTTAAGAAAAAACTTAATGCGGGATTATCTAAACATCAGGACTTTTATGGTTTTTGTGCTAGAAAAATTCGGGAATTAATGAAGGCATTTCCAACCACCGCGATAGCTTTGGACGGTCAGGGGGGCGGCGTCACTGTTGAAGAGGCTTTGCACGACCCAGACAAAATGGAACCGGGCGAACTACCAATTTGGGCGGTTATAGACGAAAATAAGGCTAAAGACAGTGATAATAAACCCGGTTTACATATTTTACATGTTTGTCAATTTGCTAATGGAACTTGGACCTCTCAGGCTAATCATGGACTTCGCAAAGACATGGAAGACCGAGTATTAATTTTTCCAAGATTTGACCCAATTACCCTGGGAATGGCGGCGGAAGAAGATGGGCTAAGACAGCAGGCTTTTGAGAAAAATCATCCAAATAAAAAGTTTAATATGTATGACACTCTGGAAGATTGCGTTATGGAAATTGAGGAGTTAAAAACAGAGCTTTCCACTATTGTTATGACCCAGACAAGTACGGGGGCGGGGGGAAGAGACAGATGGGATACTCCCGAAGTTAAGCTTGCCAATGGTAAAAAGGGCAGACTCCGCAAAGATAGATATTCCGCCTTAGTTATGGCAAATATGGTGGCTAGACAAATGAAAAGGGCTGATGTTCCACCAGAATATAACATGATTGGGGATTTTGCGGGTAATTTTGCCCCCTCTAAAGAACTAAAGGGTAATTCCTACTCTGGTCCCGAGTGGTTTACCCAGGGAATGAACGATCTTTTAACTCTAAACTACTAATAAAAATATTTTTCCCTATTTTATTGCGTTTTAGTAATTTAGGTGTATTATTAGGTAGAAGTTAATCCCATTGTAATTCAATTAAGAATTTAACTCTTTTTATGGCAAAGACTACCAAAAAATATCCCAGAAGTTCTGCTATACAAAATGCGGCACCTAATGAGCCCGAAGTAGCCTATGTAAGCTGGGATGGTAAAAACAGCATAGCTAAGTCCAAGGCATTTACGGAGTTAAATAGGGCGGTAGATGAATTTCAGAGCGTAGATCATCGCTCAATGGCATCTTATTGGAATGATTATTCTAATTTAGATGGAGATACGTCAAGCCGCCCCGGATTATCCAAGTCCGATTATTATAAGTTCCGCCCAGGTGAAGCTCCCCCGTCTATGCGGGAGATTAAGAAAATCATGCAAAGGGCGAATGAGGCTTATCATAAAGTCGGACTTATTAGAAATGTTATTGATTTAATGGGAGATTTCGCTTGCCAAGGGGTAAGAATTGTTCATCCCAACAAACGGATTGAAAAATTCTTTAAAAATTGGTTCGCTAAAGTAAGTGGGTCTGAACGCTCTGAAAGATTTTGCAATAATCTCTTTAGAACGGGAAATGTGGTTATCCGTAAGTCAACTGCCAAATTGACAGCCAAGACAGAGGAAAATCTCTATAAAACAGTAGCCGCTCCTGAAATAGAGATAATTCCTCCAACGGTAAATAAGAGGGAAATTCCATTTAAGTATACTTTTTTGGATCCCTCTACGGTTGACATTGTGGGTGGACCACTTTCTACTCTTGTTGGAAAACCTCTATATTGTATAGAAATTCCGGGTGCGATTAGGAGAATGATTACCTCCCCAACAACCCAGGAAGAAAAAATGGTGGTTGTCCAATTACCCACTGAAATTATGAATGCGGCTAAATCTAATAAGCCCTACCTTTTATCTCCAGAGAAAACCAAGGTTTTCCACTATAAGCGGGATGATTGGGATGGTTGGGCGTTTCCGATGATTTACGCCGTTTTTGACGATATTTCCACCTTAGAAAAATTAAGGTTAGCAGATATGGCGGCACTGGATGGAGCTATCTCTAATATTCGAATTTTCAAATTAGGGAATTTGGAGTATAAAATTGCTCCATCTAAGGCTGCCGCCTCTAAACTAGCTGGAATTCTTCAAAATAATGTGGGGGGCGGTACGATGGACCTTATTTGGGGTCCAGATATCGAGCTAGTTGAGTCTAAAACGACTGTTCATCAGTTTTTAGGCAAAGAAAAGTATGTCGCCGCTTTAGAGTCGTTATATATGGGTTTGGGTGTTCCCGCTACTCTTACGGGGGCGGGGGCGACCGGAACCACAAATAATTATATAGCTCTAAAAACGATGATTCAGCGTCTTCAATATGCTAGAACTGTTTTAATCTCTTTTTGGAATGCCGAAATTGCCGAAGTCCAACGGGCGATGGGGTTTAGGTTTCCCGCTAAGATAGAGTTTGACCTAGATATTTTAGATGATGAACAAAGTGTTAGAAGTCTACTTATTCAACTTGTAGATAGAAATCTAATGAGTGAAGAACTTCTACAGATGAGATTTGGACACGATCCCGAAATGGAATCCGTTAGAATTAATAGAGAACAAAAGAGTAGAGATAATGGGTGGCGGGCACCAAAGGCTAGTCCTTATCACGATCCCCAATTTGGCATTGCCCTCAAAAAGATTGCTCTACAAACTGGCGTTATTACTCCTGGGCAGGCTGGAATTACTCCAGATGCCGGTATAAACGACATGAAAATGTATGACAAGCAAAAGGGCGAAAAAACCTCTCTGGAAATGAGAGCTACCACTACTACAAAGGAAAAGGGACCCGCCCCAGCATATAAAGCGGTAACAGACAACGGAAGACCTAAAAATTCTAGGGATAAGTTCAAGCGTAAGACGCCCACATTTAAACCTAAGACCAAGGCAAAATTAGAGGTTTGGCTGAAAGACGCCCAAAATATAATAGCTAAGTCCTTAAATGATATATACTTACAGAAAGTGGGCAAGTCTAATCTTAGAATGTTGACAAATGCCCAGACAAAAGAGCTTGAAAAAATTAAGTTTGGGGTTCTGTTTAATCTAAGTCCTATGGCAAAAGCGAACGATTCCGCCATATTTGAGGCTCTGGGAAAGACCATTCCCGCTAAACTTCATGAAGTGTACCAAGTTTGGGCTAGTGAAATCACTAAAGAGCTAGACCGCCCCCTAACTTTTGAGGAATTAAAACAAATACAAATTTCTCTTTATACCGAGAATTATCTTAAATCTGGCAGTTAAGGTGTAATATAATATAGACTTATACGGTTTATATCTTTTACCTTATTCTACTTATGTCAGATATAATCATCTACATGGCTGAAGCCAATGTTCAAGGCTTGGCAGAAAAAATGGCGAAAAGTTGTGTAATCTCTTATACTATGCCTTTAACTCCTTGGCTTCCCGAAGAGAGAATGCCGCTAGCTCAATCCCGCTCTTTAGCTAGTGAATTATTTCCAGATTGGTCTAAGGCGGGGGCAAATGATAGTGATTTATATTATACTAAAAGTATCCTGGTGACGACCATTTGGAATAAAAATACTGACGTTTTTGATCCCATGGAAACCTGGATGGCTAGAAGTACCCCAGTTCATAAGCCTACCAATATAGAACATGACGAAAAACAAACAGTTGGGCATATTACCGATTGTTTTGGAATGACGGTAGACCACCAGATTATTCCAGACAATATTGTGGCTGAAGAACTTCCCCAGATATTCCATCTTGTTAATGGGGCTGTCATATATAAGGGCTGGAGAGACGAACAATTAGCCGCCCGAGCAAGTAAATTAATTGATGAAATTGAACAAGGTAAAAAGTACGTTTCTATGGAATGTATGTTTACCAACTTCAGTTATGCCGTAATAGATTCCAACAATAAATGTTCTGTAGTTGCCCGTGATGAAAATAGTGCTTGGATGACAAAACATCTTAGAGCCTATGGGGGAACAGGCGAAGTAAATGGATATAAAATAGGTAGATTACTTAGAAATATTACTTTTAGTGGAAAAGGCTATGTAGATAAACCCGCCAATCCCGAAAGTATAATTTTTAGTGATGGTGATGGAAGTATTGCCTCTTGGGATGCCCCAGTAATTCTTCCAAAAAGTTCGGAAAATACACTTTTAACAGATATTGGTGTATTAAATAGATGTGATGACACTACAAATAATGGAGAAATAACAATGGCGTCTGAAGTAGATCCAAAAATTGCCGAATTGCAAGCTAAACTGGACGAAGCACTACAGTCCAACGCAGCCATGCAAGAGCAATTAGCAAAGATTGATGGCGAAACAACTAAAGCTCGTATTCTGGAGTTAGAAAATGAACTTACCGGAGTTAAAGCCACAATCGAGTCAAACACAAAGGTTATTGAAGACCTTACAGCTAAATGCGATACTGAGAAGAAAATGGCAGAAGAAGCCAAGAAGTGCAAAGCCGAATTAGAGGTTAAGTTGGCTGAAATGGTTCAAGCCCAAATTACTGCAAGTCGTATTAATTTGCTTGTGGATGGTGGAATGGATCGCGAAGTCGCCTCTAAGAAGGTTTCTACTTATGCCAATCTTAGTGATGAGCAATTTAGTGAGCTTTCAACCGATCTCTTGGCGGCTGTTAAAAAGTCCGAAGAGATGAAAAAAGATAAGAAAGAAGAAAAAAGGGAAGAAAAAGAGGTGGCTGAAGACCTCTCAAAAGACGCTAATGAGTCTAAAGCCGATGAAAAGGTTTTAGAAAATGTTAAGGCGAACGAAGAGATTAATCTGTCGGTTACCAGTGATAAAATTGATGAAACCAAGACAATGCGGCTTGATCTGCAAAGCGTTATTGCTTCCCGTCTTGGTATTGAAGTAGAAAAAGAGTAATAAACCCTAAATTGACCTCTAAAAAGGTCTGATAAACCCTAAATTTAATTAAGTTTTAACTGGAGAACGAATTATGGCTCTCAAAGCTGATCGAAAAATTACCGATGGTACTGATATTGGTTTTTTCTGCAATCTAGCCGCCGCCGAGCGTGGTGCTGTTGTAGTGTTGTCCGCTGGTGGTAGTGGTGCGGCTATGGATGACAGTGCCGCTCTTGTGACCTATCCAACCGTAACTTGGGGTAGTGGTGAATATCCCGTTGGTATTCTTATGAATGATGTTGTTTCCGGCGATCTTACCAAGACTCATTTGAATCAACACAAAGACGAAGTTCAAACGGGTGGCAAGGTTACGATTTGCCGACGTGGTACTGTTTTGACCAACATGATCGAGGGTTCGCCCACGGCTGGTCAGTATGCTTACATTGGTGGGATTGCCACAGACGGCAAGATTACTGGCGTTAGTCCCAGCGGCTTGATGAATACTCTAAATATGAAGTGGTTCCTTCCTTCCTCGGGGGGTCAACTTCACCGAATTGGTACTTGGTTGTCCAGCAAAGACAGTGATGGTTATGCCAAGCTCGATGTCAACCTGATTTAATTTTAACAACTAACTAACTAACTAATTAAAAAATAATTATTCTGGAGATTAAGATGAAGAAATTGATTGTTCCCAATGCTGAACTAGATAGGGTATTGATTGCCTCTGGTTCAATGAACAAAGCCGACTCGTTGACTGCCACTGCTGAAATTGCCAAGGCTCTTGAGCTTCCACTGCGGAAGGGTATTATGAGCGGCGATATTTTGGCTGGTATTTTTGAGCCAATCCGTATTACCACGGGTTCGACTCCTGAATTCCCCTTGGATTTCCTTTCTCCTGGTACGGAAAAGGAATTTGTGGCTTATACGATTCCTAACCATGGCTATATTCCCCAACGTAATGTTGAGGGTGATTATGTGATGGTTCCTACCTATGATATTGGTGCGTCCATCGACTGGAATCTTAAGTACGCTCGTGACGCCCGATGGGATATTGTTGGTCGGGCTATGGAAGTGTTCCAATCCCAATTCGTCAAAAAGATGAATGATGATGGTTGGCATACCATTTTGGCGGCTGCTGTTGACCGTAATATCGTTGTGGTTGATAGTGATGCCAATCCTGGTCAGTTTACCAAGCGTATTGTTAGCTTGATGAAGACTGTCGTTCGGCGTAATGGCGGTGGAAATAGCACGAGCAACAATCGTGGTCGTTTGACTGATCTTTATGTTTCCCCAGAGGCTTTGGAAGACATCCGAAATTGGAATGTTGACCAAGTTGACGAGGTTACTCGGCGTGAGATCTTCCTTGCTGAAGACGGCACCCTTAGTCGTATTTTTGGTGTAAATCTCCATGATATTGACGAACTTGGCGAAGGTCAAGAATACCAGTTGTATTCCACTTCCCAGTTGAGCGTAAGTATGCCAGCTAATAAGGTAGAACTTATTGTTGGTCTTGACCAGTCAAAACGCGATTGCTTTGTTAATCCTATTGTTGAAGAAGTTCAGGTATTTGAAGATGATACCCTTCATCGACAGAGGAGAGCCGGTCTGTACGGCTGGAGTTCCGCGGGCTGGGCAGTATTGGATAATAGACGCTGCCTCCTGGCAGCCATATAATCCACCTATAAAGTGAATTAAATTACGGGATGGGAAACCATTCCGTTTTTTTTATAATAAAATGGGTTTTGTGGCTTGACTTATTTACGATTGGACGATATAATATACTAGACAGTTAATGATAAAATAAGGAAAACATTATGTTAGATAACGAAAAAACAGTCCAAAAATTTGGCTATGATCCACAGACCCTAAGCAATGGTTCCCACCAAAAAGTTATTTTAACATGCGATTATTGTGGGAAAGAACACGAAAAGGAATACAAGTCTAGAAATCGTGCTAATACCGTAGTAAACAAGGACGCCTGTTGGGATTGCCGATTTAAAAAGAGAGAAGAAATTAGCCTAAAATCCTTCGGAGTTAAAAATTCCGCCCAAAGAAAAGAGGTTAGGCAAAAAATTTCGGAGGCTAGTTCTGAAAGGCTGAAGTCTGACGAATTTAAGGAACAAGCCAAAGCCACAAATTTAAAAAGATATGGCTATGAATTCGCTCAGCAAAACGATGAAATTAAAGAAAAGGCTAAAAAAACAATGCAAGAACGGTATGGAGTAGACAATCCGTTTGAATCAGAGGAATTGAGAGAAAAGGCAAAACAAACCTGTATAGAACGATATGGAGATGAATGTCCGGCTAGAACAGAAGAAGGACAAGCAAGAATTATAGCTGGCTTTCAAAAGAAATATGGATGTGATAATGCTTTTCAATCAGAAGAGGTTAAAGATAAAATCAAGCAAACGTGTTTAAACAAATATGGATTTGACCATCACATGAAAGATCCAGAAAGAGCTAAACAAAATGGTCAAAATATACGACAAATTAAAATAGACAGTGGAACTATTAAGTTATACGAAGGGAAAACAGCACAAGAATGGGCAAAAGAAGTTGGATATTCTAGAAGTCGTTTTGGAGCCTTGATTCAAAAATACGGTTTTGAGTTTGCAAGAACTATGGAGCCAAGAGTCAGTTCTTTGGAAAAGATAGTTGCAGAATGGCTAAAAGAGGCGAATATAGAATACGAACAACACCATAAGGTAGAAAGCAAAATAGCGGATTTTTATCTTCCCACTAATAAAATATTGATTGAGGCAGATGGTTTATATTGGCATTCGGACGCCATAACCGAAGAAGACGATTACCATATCAAAAAACGCCAACTTTATATAGTTCATGGTTACACCCCCTTATTTTTCCGCGAGAACGAAATTCTTACCCAGTTTGACATCGTTAAGTCCATTATTTTAAATAAATTAGGAAAAAGTAATAGAATTTTTGCCAGAAAGTGTGTTTCCAAAGAAGTTGACCGAGAAACCGCCCGAAAATTCTTCAAGGATAACCACCTAATGGGAAATGGCACAGGAAAAACTTACGGGCTATATTTCGGCGATAGCTTAGTGACCGCCCTCCAGCTTCGCGGGCATAGGGAGGGCTATGAAATTTCCCGATTTTGCCACTCCTTGAACACCAACGTAGTAGGAGGATTTTCTAAGTTAATTTCCCAGGTTCGCACTCTAATAGGGGATAAAACCCTTCTAACCTTTATTGATCTTCGCTATGGCGGGGGAAAATATTTGGAAAGTCTTGGTTTTACCTATAAGCATACCTATCCCAGCTTTAAGTGGACGGACGGAAACGAAACCTATAATAGAATGCAATTTCCCGGAAATTTGGGCTATGAAAAACAACTGGCAAAACTGTGGGATTGTGGGCAAGCCAAGTACGTGCTATCGAACGAGTTAAAGAGAGGACAATCTCTCTAAATATCTTAAAATTCCCTTAAATGGTGTATATAATAGTGTAACACCATCTTTCTTTTGCCAAGGGAATTATTATGGCGACGTGGAATTCCACATCTGCCCTTCTAATGTTAAGGGTTCTCATCAATGACCTGGTTTCCCCCTATACTTATGATGATGATACTCTAACTAAAATTTTGTCTGTTTCTGCCATATATAACATTCAAGATATAGACTTTGACGTAACCTACACAATAAGTTTGGCGGGAACGCCCGATATTTCCCCCGATCCCAGCGGAGATAGTATTTTTACCAATTTTATGGTTATGAAGGCGGCTTGTCAGGCGGACTTTTCTACTTATAGAACTAAGGCGTTAGCCGAGGGGGTTACGGCAAGATGTGGTCCGGCGACCCTGGCAGTTCTTGGGAATTTGAGAGGATTTAAAGAGTTGCTTACGGTTGGTCCCTGTGCTACCTACGAAAGTATGAAATTGGACTATGTTTTTGGAAATGGGCAGATGTGTCGTGCGATCCTATCCCCCTTTGTGGGGAATAATTTTTCTGTGGATAGTTTGTCTACGGCTTATCAGCTCGAAAGAGATCATGGGAATTATGTCTGAAGTTATTAAAAGTGGGATATATAGTATCACTAACAAGACAAATAATAAAAAATATTAATTAATAGACTTTTATGGCTTCAAACGCACGAGACATATATAACGCAGTAATGGGTTCAACTACCATATATAATGGATCTGTTTTTGTTAATGTTGGGGGGGGGTTGACGGTGGAATAAATCACAATATTCAAAATATAATTAATGTTCCTATAATAAACGATATTTCTGGAAAATATGGAATTAGTGGGCAAAGTAGATTTGACGATACAACATATTACTCATAAATAAATAACAAACAAATAAATCAAGGGATAATTATGGCACAAGATATTTATAAGGCTAATAACGCAAGACCAATTCAAAACGGATCGTTGGTGGTTGGTTTGCCCGGAGTAGAAGTTTCTACCTCTGGACTTAATACTTCTTATTCTTCTACTTTTAATGCCGCTTTAAATATTGCTACAATTAGTGGAAAATATGGAGGAAAGCCAAGCGGAAGATTTGACGACACTAATTTCTACGAGGGTGAAAAAACAGCTGGATATTTAGTTGCCGGAACAGCCATTTTAAGTGGAGTTGCCACCCAATTTGCTACGGGAATTTGTCCAAAGTGTATTGCTGTTTTAGTTAATAGATCTCCTACTGGGGTAAATGTAGGAACGGCATATGTCGGGACAAAAACACAGCAACTTTTAGCGTTAACAACTACGGATTATAAGGGATATAATATAGATATTTCAGACGCATCTTTGTTATATGTGTCTGGAACAAATGGTGACACATTATCTTGGACAGTATTTATATAATTAATAAAAAGGAATAAAATGCCGCAAATTACAAATATCACGGGTGCGAACTGGCCGACAAGCGGAAGTGTTTCCGCTGCCAATTCTGGTCTCAATTTTATTTCTGTTGTATCAAGTTATGTCGCCGGCGACGTTCCTGTCGGAAGTTCGGCGGCCAGCTATATCAGGTGCGAAGCCAGTTCGGCTGGCTCAATTCGACTTGGAGATACATCTGGCGTATTCGATGCGGCGAACGACAAGAATGACTACTGGGTTAGTTTTTGGATGCGAATTAAGATAACTGGATCTCCTGCTGCGACTCACGTTCCAGCATATTTCGATATAAAAGACGGCACAACAAAATGCAGATGTTTTTTTTATTTTCGTAATCGAGAGGATGTTTCACTACAAGACACGCTTGGATTGTCGCCCGTACCTTTTGGGTCTGACGCAAGTCCAACATACAGATTTTCAACGGCTAGCACCGGTTCGGTCCCGGCTATTGTGAGCGACAACGAGTGGGCGCACGTCTGCATTCACTTTCAACGCACCAATGGCGGCGTATTCGAGGTTTACATAAACGGATGGTTGGTTTCTCAATGCTTCCAAGATCAAACAATCGTTTCCGAAGCGGCAGCCAACACAACAGTAAACCTTCCTCTGGTGATCGCCGGTCTCACAACCTGCGAAACGCATATCTGCGGTCCAATTGAATGCTGGTCTGAAAATGATTATGTGCTGGCTCCGCGCGTTGATTCGCTTTATCCGCGATGTTTTCCGGTAGTGTGTTCTAATAATCGACCAAACAACAACGGGCAATTTGTCGTCGCAAGCGGCACAGCCGCGAATACTCCCACTTGGAAAGGCGGAACGTGCCGAAATGAGATTTATGTAACTGGCAGCGAGGGACAAACCAGCATTGTTTCGACTGTTGCGGAAGTCGGCGAGCTTGAATACAACGTCGATGGATGGGCGACGATTCAGGCGTTGTCAATGCACGTTACTGCCGGCACAGCGTCGTTTGCAATTCGCAATGTCGGCGATACGGCTGACCTAATTAAATTGGACATCGACACGTCCGACAACACGCTCAAGCAGGGCGATACTACCCTGGCGACATGGACGGCGGCGGATAGATTCTGTCTTTTAGTTCACTTGCACAGCGGTGGCGAGGCAGCTTTTACTTTGTGCGATCTTACAAAAGATGAGTTTTTAGACTCGATTTATCAATCTGGCGCGTTGA
>Ga0172381_10004319_pt1 | contig 14746 bp, 10 predicted proteins | sample Leawel6488metaG_FD_119754 | JGI IMG/M metagenome (GOLD analysis project Ga0172381, IMG submission 119754) | Leachate microbial communities from a municipal landfill in Southern Ontario, Canada - Leachate well 64-88 metaG | ecosystem: Engineered > Solid waste > Landfill > Unclassified | place...
AATGCGGGGGCAGTCTCGTCTGACATATATAACAGACAACGAGGGTTGCGTTCGTTACCCCACTTAAGGGAACAATTCAAACCACGAACTGACGACGGCCATGCATCACCTGCCTAGCTGTCCTTGTGAGACGTCAAAAGTTTCCTAATGACTTCAACTAGGTTTCAAACCCTGGTAAGGTTCTTCGTTTACCATCGAATTAAACCACATGATCCTCTGCTTGTGCAAGTCCCCGTCTATTCCTTTGAGTTTTAACCTTGCGGTCGTACTACCCAGGCGGATCACTTAACGCGTTAGCTGTGGCTCTCAGAGGGTCGATACTCCGAAAACCTAGTGATCATCGTTTAGGGCGTGGACTACTGGGGTATCTAATCCCATTCGCTACCCACGCTTTCGTATTTCAGTGTCAGTAATGCTCCAGTCTGCTGCCTTCGCTTTTGGTGTTCCCCTACATATCAACGCATTTCACTGCTACACGTAGAGTTCCACAGACCCCTCGCACACTCTAAAGTCTTGCCGTTTCTTTCGCACTCTCCCGGTTAAGCCGGGAGGTTTAACAAAAGACTAACAAAACCACCTACATACCCTTTACGCCCAATAATTCCGGATAACGCTTGAGGCACTCGTATTACCGCTGCTGCTGGCCATTTTCTCTCATATTGCTATGAGGATTGGACTATATCATCATCCTTTCCGTTTAAAATAAATTAAACTGATTAGGAGTTCGGCGTCTGATAGAATTTTAATTCTTCTATCTCACTGTCTTGGTTAAAATAAATAACCTCAAGATCAGTCTCTGAGGGGTCAATCTACTTTATAAAGTAGACGACTTCCCTGCTGATTGTCTGTAGTTCCCTAAAGGGCAGCACTCTACAGATTTCCAGCATATAAGCCAAATTTACAATTTACCTCTCGGTAAAAAGTCGCGCACGGTTTTACAAGTTTTTAATGCTAATTTAGTTTCATCCGGAGCTTAATCCGGATAATTCACGAGTTTAGCAACCTCTTATTCTTAGACCGTTCAAAACTTACTAGTCTACAAAAGGAGTTTACATACCGAAGTACTTCATCCTCCACGCGGCGTCGCTTGATCAGAGTTTCCTCCATTGTCAAATATTCTCGACTGCAGCCACCCGTAGGTGTATGGACCGTCATAGTGTTTTCCCCGATCACTCGGGGTATCAGACTATACCTTCATCCAAAAAATCATATTTGGAGCCAACATGTTAGCTGCTGTTTTAGTCTTTCAACGTTTCAGCAACTCTTTCGTTTAAACGAAAAGTCGTTACGGGGTCAAATTGATGAATTTTTCTCTTACCTCCGGTCTTAGAGTTCAGACTCCTTATTTCAGAGATCTTTTTTAAAATTTCTGAATAATTTTCGTCCGAAATCCGATTTGTCCGGATATTATCACCCAGGAGGTCTAAAACCTCCAAAGCAATAATTGCTTGTTTTCTCTTCAATACCAGATGAGGAAACATCCTCTCCAATATCTTTCTTATATCTTGCCTATCTTGTATTACAAGTTCTGCAAGATCATGAGAAGAAACTAAGCGTACTTCTCCCGCACCGAGATAAATCTTCAAACTTTCCAACATATCCTTATGGCGAATATGCTGAGTGAAATTTACCCTAATACGAGGACGATATGTTCGTGAATATTTTGATGACTGTTTCTCAAGTATTGCTACTAAAGACCCATCTCCATCAAAAAATCCTGCAACATATGCGTCTGAAAAATTTATACAATCGACTTCCCACGGTATTCCCTTCATATGAATATTATATCATAATAAAGGCTTCACCGTTATGAGTTGGATTTTATTTCGACGTTACCGTCGAAAGAGACAATTTTATCTCAGTTCCATCGATGGGGAACAGGCTCTCACCCCCCCTAGGCGTCATTGCCTTGGTAGGCCATTACCCTACCAACTAGCTGATACCGAACAGGCCGATCCAAAAGCGATAAATCTTTACCGTACACGAACTTTAAACACAAATTAATTTCTGTTCAAAGTTCGCGCACGGGCCATCAAGTATTACCTTGCCTTTCGGCAAGCTATACCTGACTCTTGGGTTCGTAACCTATTTTATACTATCTCGTCTGCCGGTGTCCTTGCGGACCCCTTGACTTGCATGCCCTATCCACGCCGCCAGCGTTCATCCTGAGCTAGGATCAAACTCTAAAATAAAAAATACTTTTTTAAGGTATTAGTTTTTCGGAAACGGAACAAAAGAAAAAACAATATTTTCTTTTCATTTCACTTTTTTAGAGTCCTGCCATTTCTTACGCATTATTAGACGTAACAACGGAGCAGGATATGCGGTCACGGAATCGTCCGTGACTTTGATCTAGACTCGCACAATTCTCATGTATCATCCTCATGTAAAAGATGATACAAACTTAAATCTTGTACTTATTCTGTTGTAAAAGAACGCTGTCCTATTTAAGGACAGCTTTGCTATTATACTTATGAGAGATATAAAGTCAAGCAAAATAAGGCTAAAAATGGATTTTCTCTCTACAAGTTGTCCCCAATCCTATTTTAGCCTTGTTTTTCAACGTATTTTTGGAAAAATAGGCATTTATATCAATAAAAATACGGCGCCAGAAAGCGCCGTATTTTAGTTCTTAAATCTATTTTTTCGATTCTCCCTTTCCTTGCCACTTCTCTATGGTCACAAGCAAGTTCGATCCAATGAATATGGATGAGTACGTTCCGAAGAAGATGCCGATGAGAAGCGCAAGCGAGAAGTTCTTTATCGCAATAGGACCGGCAAGAAATACGACGAGAACGGCAAGAAGGGTCGTGAGAGACGTATTGATGGACCTTATGAACGTCTGGCTGATGCTCTCCCCCACAATTTCTTCAAAGTTCTTTGGGTTTTTCAAGCCATGATTGTTCCTCAGATTTTCCCTGACCCTGTCAAAGACGACGATGGTATCGTGAACGGAGAAGCCGAGAATGACAAGAATGGCTGTCACGAACAAAGTATCAATCTCATATCCTCCAAAAAAATGGTGTAGCGCGACAAAGATGCCTGCCGGTATTATGACATCGTGGCAAAGAGCGATGATGGACACGATCCCGTATTTCCATGAGGAGACCGGTTTTGAGACCTTTCTGAATGCAAATGTAAGGAAAAGGACGATACACAGAATGACCAAAACGATGGACATTAGGGACTTTCTTGCCGCTTCCTGTCCGAGCGTAGGGCCAACAGAATTGAACTTCTTTATCTCAACTTGTCCCATAGTGCTGCTTGAGATAGCTCCGACGAGAATGTTCCTCTCTTCCTCTGTAATGGTCCTTAGGTTCAAGACGTATCCCTTGTCCCCTGTCGGCATGAGCGTATATAGGTCTTTGACCGAAGGTTCAAGGGATATTGAATCTATTTGCTGTTTGACCGCATCAACACTTGGCCTTGAGTCGCTATACTGGAACTCAACGGACGATCCTCCCTTGAAATCGATTCCCAAAGAAAAGCCCCAGACAGCCATAGCTGTGATGGAAGCGACAACAAGAATGATGGAAAGGGTATAGAATATCTTTCTGTATTTGACTATTATCATGTTATTTGTTGTTATTGTCTTTTAAACTTCCACCGAAGAGGAATTTCAAGGTTTTGCCTGCATGGTCATGTTTGATGCAAAGAAGCAGTGTTCTTGAGGCTGTAATGGCCGTGAACATGGATACCGCAACGCCGATGAAGAAGACCAGTGCAAAGCCCTTGACGACAGAGGTGCTTGAGAACATGTAGAGAATGATAGCAGTTATCATGCTCGAAATGTTCGAATCGCGTATTGATGTCCATGCTCTTTTGAAACCTTCAGAGACAGCGTCTCCAAGCTCTCTTCCCCTTTTCAATTCCTCCTTCATTCTTTCAAATATGAGGATATTCGCATCAACTGCCATGCCGACAGAGAGGATGAATGCGGCGATGCCGGCGGCTGTGAGGGTGACCGGAATAAGCTTGAACAATGCCATGTTTACGACCGTATAGGTCGCAAGAGCAATCACAGCAAGAAATCCAGGCAGTCTGTATATCAATATCAAAAAGGCCGCAATGACTATGAATGCTATGACCCCGGCTTTCGTTGAGGCATCCACTGCGTCATGTCCAAGCGATGCTCCGACGCTCTGGGTCGAAATGAGAGTGATCGGGACTGGCAGAGCTCCGAGGTTCAAATTATCAACAAGTGTTCTTGCCTCCTTGATCCCGGAACTTCCGACAAAACCTCCGGATATGACCGCATTTCCCCCATCAATTTCTTCCTTTATATTCGGCATCGATTTGATCTCTCCATCAAGGAAGATGGCAAGCCTTCTTCCGATGTTATTCCTTGTGATCTCGGCGAACAAATCCCCTCCCTCTTTGTTGAATTGCAAAGATACCACCGGCTGTCCCGTGGTCTGATCGAAATCAAGAACAGATTTTTTCAAGAACTTTCCTGTAAGTCCTGTGAACTCAAAAACCTTGTCCATCCCCTCGCTCTTCACTTTTGCATCAAGCGCATCGCCTGTCAGTTTCTCAGCATCTTTGGCAAGCAGGCGAAAATCAAGGGTTGGGGTCGCACCGATCATGGCTACCGCTTTTTCTATATCAGTGACTCCTGGAAGCTCGACTATGAGCTGCTGTTCGTTCTCCCCTCCTGTAAGGCCTACTCTCTCAACACGGACTATAGGCTCTGAGACGCCGAAAAGATTCACTCTTCTTTCTATGACATCTCGTAGCACATTCATTGAACTGCCAAGCTCGGTTGGAGTGGTGGATGCTTTTGAAAGATCCGCTTTGTACACAAGCTCCGTCCCGCCGTTAAGATCAAGCCCCAGCCTGAATTTATAGTTTGATAATGGATTTTCGGTTGAATATACGAAATAACCTATTAAAAAGGATGCTAAAATAAGGACTACCGCCCAAAATCTTCGTTTGATCATAATGCAGTCTAGTATAGCGATTTTTGGCTATTTTGCAATAGTTATTTTATCTCCTCTTCAAACTTTATTTTTGTACTTTTTTTTAAATTCCGCTCCTTGAAAGAAGTTTTTTGATGGTCTTAAGCCCTATTTGGACATCAAGCATGAAAGATCTGTTCTTCAGATAGTAGAGGTCATACGAAAGCTTCTCTTTCGTCTGTTCAACTCCAAAGCCATGATGCGGATGATTGTCATGATACAACTGAGCCCATCCTGAAAGCCCCGGCTTTATCAGATGGCGAATGCCGTAATAAGGGATCTCCTTCTCATACAAAGCCACCCCTGAAGGTAATTCCGGGCGAGGACCAATGAGAGAAAGGCTTCCCCCGAGAACCGCCCATATTTGAGGCAATTCGTCTATTCTGCTTTTCCTCAAGAACCCTCCTATTCTGGTGACCTTGTTGTTCGCGCCCTTGCTCAAGTCCGTCTCATTCCTCTTCATTGTCCTGAACTTATATGCTTTTATAGGGACATTGTTCTTGCCCACCCTTTCCTGAACAATGAATACCGATCCGCCATCATCAAGTTTTATGGCCAGAATGACAAAGGGGTAGAAAATCAGGGAAATTATTCCGGTGACAAGCCCGACAACCATATCCATGGCGCGCTTGAGAATGTCATAGGTGATCTTCGCATCAGTCGAAATATTCTCCAAAAACCAGTTATATCTGACAAGAGTGAGAGGTTCCCTATCAAACACATCCTCATATACCTTGTACATGTCCACGAACTTCACACCGGAGAAGATCAGATTGTATAAATGAGGCAGTATTGGCTCCACTCTGTCGTCCTTAAGATCAACTACTATGACAGCGATGTTCTCAGAATAGACTCTTTTGACTATCTCATCGGCAAAATCTATTCCGCTCACTTTGTCCAAATCTATGGAAGACACGAACTTCAGGGCAGACCTCGGGTTATCGCCCACTTCCTTCTCAAGTTCAAGCATCTCCTCGCCGCTTCCGATGATGATTGCTGATTCCTTGTTCTTCAGGCCGAATAAGTAGTTGCTGTATATCCTCCAAATATATATTAGAACGAATGAAACTATGAGATCTATGAAAAGTATGGTCTTCGGTGCAACACCGAAGTACGGCAAAAAATAGAAGAACATTATGGCAAGAACAGTGTTCCCAAGCTGGGCATTGAAGATCCTCCCGGGTATCTTGTCCTTCAATATGGTCGTATATTTATCGTACAAGCCAGCGATGAAGAAGACTATTATCCAAGCCAAGAATATGATCAGAAACGGTATCAGGTTGCTTTTGTAGAGCGTCCACTCCGGCAATTCGCCGTTCCTAATGGCAAGAGAGACCCATATGGATATGGCGAATATGAACAGATCGCCAAGCAAAAGCAAAAACGACTCTTTTTTACTGGATATGGTCATAAGATTGATGTCCTATTATATTAGCATGTTCTCTCCAAATTGAAAATATGTTACTATATAAGGAGTTTTTGAGATTTATAACCCATGAAAACCAAGCTTTTAATCTGCATAACCAAATCAAATTGGGGCGGTGCCCAAAAGTATGTCTTTGACATGGCCACAAATATCCCCAAGAACGAGTTTGACGTCTCGGTCCTTCTTGGCGGAGACGGGGAGCTGAAAAGGCGCTTGGATGCTTTTGGCATAAGGACTGTGTTGCTCGGAAATTCCCAAAGGGATATAGATGTAAAAAAAGAATTTTCCCTGTTCTTCGAGCTTTTGAGATTGTTCAGAAAGGAAAGGCCGGACATAGTGCACCTAAACAGCTCCAAAATGGGCGGAACGGGAGCTCTTGCAGCAAGGCTCGCAGGAGTAAAGAAGGTGATATTCACCGGACACGGATGGGCCTTCAATGAGGATAGGAACTTCGTACAGAAGCTTGTGATAAGGATACTTCACATTATAACAGTACTTCTCTCAAGCAAGACCATAGCCGTATCTGAAACGACGAAAAGACAGTTGGGGAGATTTCTCGGAAGAAAGATCGTTGTCATAAGGAACGGACTTAGAGAGATCAACTTCAAAGAACAGGGCGAGGCAAGAAAAGAGCTTTCCGAGAAGATACTGGTGCAAAATAAAAATACCAAGAGCATTCTGGGAAGCAATCCTGTTTGGATTGGAACAATCTCCGAACTGCATAAGACCAAAGGCCTGAACTATTGCATAGAAGCCATATCAAAGATAAAAAAGAACGTCATTTTTGTCATCATAGGAGAAGGAAAGGAAAGGAAGAAACTTGAGGAAATAGCCACGCGATCCGGAGTCAGCGCAAGAATATGCATGATAGGAAGAGTTGAGCAAGCGTCTATATACCTCAAAGCATTTGATATCTTCACCCTTACATCAATAACCGAAGCCCTCCCATACTGCCTGCTTGAAGCAGGCTGGGCTTCCCTGCCCACGATAGCAAGCGGAGTTGGCGGCATTCCTGAGATAATAGAGGATGGCAAAACGGGCTTGCTTGTCCAGCCAAAGAATCCTGAAACAATAAAAAGCGCAATTGAAAATTTGCTGCAAAACCCAGACAGAGCCTCATCTTTCGGCAAATCGCTCAAAGAAAAGATCGAGAATGAATTCAAGATAAATGATATGATACAAAAGACCATCAATATATATAAAATATGAACAAAAAAAGCGGATTTACACTGATAGAGATGATCGTCATATTGGCAATACTCGCCTTTTTAACTGTCGGCGTATTGTGGTTATATGAAAATTCACAACAACAAATGAGGGATTTGAACAGGATTGAAAACCTCCAAACAGTGAAAACTGCTCTTGCAAATTACTTCGCAGATAACAATCATTATCCTTCAGGTACTGAATCTGATCTAAAAATACTGATCTCTCCTAAAAAATATATTGATACAATACCGTCTGGCATAAAATATCAAAGTGCCAATAAAAACAACTCTAGAGCATGCAGTTCCAATTGTCTTTCATATCACTTGGGCATACAGCTAGAAAGAATGGACAATGAGGTTTTGTTCACAGATGATGATGTCAATATAGGCTTCGGCGGATCGACAATCGATTGCGGATCGATATATGGCACTTTTGACTATTGTTATGATATTAGGTCTTAATTGTTAGAGGCTATTTCGTGGTCTGCCTTCCCTTCCGCATACAGTTTTTGAATTTCTGAACTGGAGAGAGCAGAAGAGTAGATTCGGACATCGTCGATATAACCATTAAACGCTCTGTCAGTAGCACCGAGTCGATTACCTATTGCAAAATTATCAAGAGTAATACTGGAAAGTGCACCTGTCGTTACACTGTTGCCAGATTTTTGACCGTTTATATATATTTGTGTTTTGGAGTTTGCTTCAATTGTTACAGTAACTTGATACCAAGAGTTTGGAAAGATTGAATCGGAAGAATTTACAGTAGCACTTGTATTTATTTGAAAATGTATTTTGTGATCTGTATTTACATAAAGATGAAAACCACTTGCCGGACTAGGCGCCGCACTTTTATCAACAATTCTGTGGGCCATGGTAATTGCTCTTGGATATATCCATGAGGAAATAGTAAAACCATTTTGTAAATTATTTTTTAAACTTGTTTCATTAACTTGAATATAGCTATTTGAGCCATTAAAACTCATGGCCGTATTATTGTTATAGCCAGTGGCAATCGTCGTATTTGAAGGAGTTCCATTGTAACTAGATCCAGAAGTATCGATTGCAGATGTTGAACTTCCCTCATCAAACATCCATTCCCCTATTAACTGATCTCCTATGGAATGCAATGTTGAAGAATCAAGCCTGATCCCTGCCGTGATCCTTGCTCTGTCCCTGAGCCCTGTAATATTCGTGTAGATGACGGAAGAGAGTATGCCAACTATGGCAATAACCACTAGAAGTTCTATGAGAGTGAAGGCCTTTTGTTTCATATATTCATTATAACAAAATAGAAGCTCTGATTACAACCCCAAGAACTCGTTCTTTATAGCATCCTTGTGGGCATCCCTCTCATATTTAGACATGCCCATGAGCACTCCAAGTCCCACGAAAGAGGTCAGCAGATTAGTGCCTCCGTAGCTCATGAAAGGAAAGTTTATACCAGTGACCGGCATAAGACCGAGGCACATGCCCACATTCACAAGAAAATGGCTCATGAACATGGCGGCAAGACCAAGCCCGAAAAGCATCTCAAAATTCGTCGCACCGAAGTATGCATGATATATAATCCTCCAAATGAATATGCCAAAAAAGAGAAACAGTATTCCCACACCTATGAGCCCCCATTCTTCGGCATATGCCGAGAATATGAAATCTGTCTTGTATTCAGGCAAGAACTTGAGTTTTGATTGCGTGCCATATCCTATTCCCTTGCCGAGCATCTGTCCCGAACCCACAGCAATTGTCGACTGATACGCATTGTATCCGGAACCGGTTATATCGGCCAGCGGATGCAGGAAATTTATGACCCTGCTCTTTTGATAGTCTTTGAGCCCGTATACCCAAAGGCCGGAAAAAGCCACGGCACCGGTGATAAATACAAGAAGCAGGTGCCTTTTTGAGACACCAGACACAAGGATCATACCGAGCCATATGAGGAATATTATAAGCGCAGAACCGAAATCAGGCTGGAAGAATACGAGAATGAACAGCACAAGTGCATAGAAGCCTGAGACAAGAATATGTCTGATGTTTGCTATCTCAACATGCCTTCTAGAGAAATACTTGGCAAGAAGGGCTATCAAAACAAGCTTTATCGGGTCGGACGGCTGGAAGGAAGCACCGCCGAAATTGAACCAGCTTTGCGCTCCCTTAGCTATATGACCAAAAGCAAAAAGGGTGAGAAGAAGCACTAAGGAGATTACGTAAATGAACATTATTATCTTGGTCTTCTTCAAAAAACTGTAATCTATGGAGCTTAAAAGAAAAAAAACTATTATAGAAATGACAAGCCATATCAATTGTTTGTCCAAATAGACATCATCGGCGACAAACGATGACATGGTCAAAAGACCGAGGAACGATATCACGAGCACGGAAAAGAACATCGTCCAATCTATCTTCAAATTGGAAAATGAGCTAGAAAACCATGATCTTTTTTTTGATTCTTGCTCGAACATATCCTATTCTGGTAATACCTTCGAGACTATTTCGATCTTCAGGACCTTTTTCTCGAATCTTTCCGGCCAAGTGAAAACTATCTCCGCTGTCCCCTCTTTTTCAATGAGGTCGGTCTTGGTCTTTGAGAATCCGAGTGCGTTGTCGTTCTCGTCATATGCTATTGCAATCGATTCTATGTTCCTCACAGGCAACAATGTATTGTTCTTCAGTGTCACGAATATCTTCGGCTGAGAATCTTCGTTCACCAAGGTCTTTGATATGGCAGTGATGGAAAGCTCTTTGCTTTCGGTCTTTTGCCAAACAAGATTATCAGCAAATTGAAACACTATGCGAGCCGGAACCTTGTCGCCTATGCTTATACCATCCTCAAAAACCGCAAAGTTGGTGCTTGCCGGTATATATGTCATCCCCGATTTTGTCAGGAGCAATACGTTATTTCTGTCATATATTTTAAAGGTATAAGGGGCATTCATCACTGCCGCGCCTATATTCGGGTTCTGAACATACGCAAGCATGTTGTATGTCCCGGAGCTTGAGATCTTCGCCCATCTCTCCCAAAGCACCTTCGGGTTGGTATATTCTGCTCTGCAAAGTATCGTGCATGATCCGCCGCAATCCACTCCAAGTTCGTCTTGATTCTTTACCCCATCAAAACAAGTGGCTTTTTTATTGAAAAATGAGAAGAAAACCACAATAAGCGTTATCGCGACGAGGGATAGGAAAGACAAGGTGTATGTTGCTTTTCTTCTCTGTGACCAAGACATACTTATATTATACCAAAAAACCGCCAAAAAGGCAGTTTGAGATGTGATTGAGCGCTTAGTTCCGGCGCCTAGCTACTTTCCCCTTCAGAGAGAGTATCATCGCCTCAACGGGGCTTAACTTCTGAGTTCGGAATGAGATCAGGTGTGACACCCGCGACAAAGCACCAGAACTAAAAGCTCAATCAAACATTAGTGAAAGAAACCCGAAGCATTCTTCGAATTAATTTCACATAACAGGTTAAAACAAAATGATTTGTGTCTTTTTAAATTTCCTAATAAGAATCGGATAATTAGTATTGCTCGCCTGAACCGATTACTCGGCTTACAGCTGCAACCTATCACCTGGTCATCTCCCAGGGTCCTCAATTGAATTCTAATCTTTGGGACGGCTTCACTCTTAGATGCTTTCAGAGTTTATCCGTTCCGCACATAGCTACTCTGCGCTGCCCTTGGCAGGAACAACAGATAGACCAGAGGTGCGTTCAACATGGTCCTCTCGTACTAATGTCAAATCCCATCAAAATTCTACGCCTGCAGTAGATAGGAGACCAACCTGTCTCACGCATGTTTGTCACTGATTACTCAGTGCATTGGACTATAGCTTAATATTAAATGAATTTAATATTGCTGGTGTTTAGTCTCTACGGGCGTTCATGAACTTCGTTGAAGTGCCAACTATACGGTTGGCGTCGTTTAAGATGATCCGCAATGGCGCGGGAGGCTGGTATTGCGCCAGCAACTTCAGTCCTTGAGAGGGTACGTACCTTCTCGCTCGGACACTCCCGCACGTGGATTATCTTTTCAAAAGAACTGATGTTTAATTATGGCGGAAGAGGTTGGATTCGAACCAACACCTACATAGGGAATATTGTTACTTCCCTACAGCTCTACCGTTGAGCTACCCTTCCTCCATAATTAAACCAAAGAACTATACTTCAACGAAATTCACAAACTTCCCTCGGTATTAACCACTTGCGTGGCCTCCACCGATATAAACCAGCTTCATCAAACATTAAAATAATGTTTGACCGCCGTGATTCGATCGTGTCTTCCTGAATCACTCGCCCGTGGCGAGTGATTGTTCTTTATACTCGGACATGTTATTCCGAGTTTCAAACGAAAATGTTCTCAATGGGATTCAAACTGTCAAAAAGACAACTATTGTCTTCTTAACGGTTTGAACCCAGCTCGCGTATCTTTTTAATTGGCGAACAGCCAAACCCTTGGGAGCTCGTTTATTTGTTATCTTGCGTTACCGCAAGTATCAGACTATTCCATCGCCATTTTGTATATGTCACCATATATAAATTAGGCGCAAGCCGTGTGATACCGCCATTACAGCGCATATCTCATGCTGTGACTAAAATCACAGCAATCAGTCGTTAGGGGAAAATTATTCTTGGATCATTGTGGCAAAATTTTTACGGCGATTTTTAGATCGCACGTTAAATCGAGACAATGTATCTGCCAAACTGGCAACATGTATCAAGTCTTTTTTTGTATTTATTGATGTTTCCAAAATGTTAATGGCAATATTTGCCTGTCTTTTCTTCACCATTAAATATGGCGAGAAAATTTTCAACATTTTTAAGCAATCTTTCTGGTCTTGTATTTGCCAATCATAGATTGTTCGATTCTTTCGTATATTGCCAAGTTTGAAAGTGTCCAGAAACCACTTGATTATCATGATTTCTTTCTGAGAGACCTTCAAAACAACACGAACACGAAAACCGAATTTCTTTTCATTATGAGTTTCAATACATGCCATGATTGCTCCATCCGCATCAATAAAACCTGACGCATATGCGAGTTCAACTTCAGAGTAATTTTTTCCCACGGCGTTAGCCTTCATGTGTACCATTGTACCATATCTGGGAGCTACGAGAAACATCGTAGTCCGCATGAATAAGCCTTCACCGTTTTGAGCTTGTTTAATTACCTAAACGTTTCCATTTGGGAGAGAAGTTATGTTTTCTCCACCCCCAGGATAAGATGAGCCGACATCGCTGTCGTATTTTTCTCCCATTACTGGGAGGATCGGACTATATCTTCATCCTTATTAAATTTAATAAGGAGATCGGCGTGTAGTCTCTACGGGTTCTGGCTCATATTAAGAGTCAGCCTTCCCACGGTATTGTCCATGTGCCAATTATATCATCCTGATATAAGGCTTGCATATGGAGTTCACCGTTATAGCCGATTTGTTTTTGTAGTGGATCTCTCCACTAGGCACCCCGATGTACATTGTAATTGTAAGTTAAGGTGCCGAACTCCGCCGTCGATATGAACTCTTAGGCGGAACTAGCCTGTTATCCCTAGAGTAGCTTTTGTCCGATAATCTCCGGCCGCGTCTAACACGAACCGTCGGTTCACTTTGCTCTGCTTTCGCACCTGCTCGACATGTACGTCTTACAGTTAAGCCAGCATTTGCCAATACGCTATCGGCACGGTTTCCATTCGCGCCTAGCTGACCTTAATAGACTCCTCCGTTACTTTTTAGGAGGATAGCGCCCCACTAAAACTACCCGCCAGATAATGTCTCTATGAGTTTTTTCCTCAAAGATTAGAATATATATTCAAAAAGAACGGTATTTCACTTGCGGATCCATCTTTCCCGAAAGAAAAACTTCAAATCCTCCCGTCTACGCTACGCATCCAAAACATATACTCAATATCAAGCTGTAGTAAAGCTTCTAGGGTCTTTTCGTCTAACTGCAGGTAACCGGCATCTTCACCGGTATTGCATTTTCACCGAGTTGATCTTCGAGACAGTTCACCACTCATTACACTATTCAAGCGCGTCTGAACTTACCAGACAAGGAATTTCGCTCGACCATTCCTCAAACGTCGGACTCTATCTTGATCCTCTTTTTTAAAAGTAGGACCCATGGCGTTGGTCTCTTGTTAACCATGTTTGGACTAAATGCACATTACTATGCATTAGGTAACTTTTTGTGTAATTAATCATCACTTCGTTATCAAGGCCGATAAATTTTAACAGTCCTAGTCCTTCTGAATTCTTCTTGCGAAAAATCCAGAACCTTAGGACCATTATAGTTATGGCCGACATTCACCAGGGCTTACAACAATCACCATTACCCTTGCGGATAACAACGTCGTTGGTTGACCTTCTGGCATTGGTCAAGTGTCACCCCCTATACATCCTCTTACGAGTTCGCAGGGAGCTGTGTTTTTGATAAACAGTTGGCAGTGATGCTTTTGATGCTACCCTTCTTGCGAAGGGCGAGCCTTATCGCTAACTTACGGCTGCTATTTTGCCGAGTTCCTTGAAGATCTATCACTCGTTCACCTTACTCTACTCGAGCTAACCACCTGTGTCGGATTTCGGTACGGATTTTATATATTTATGCTTAGAGACTTTTCTTGGAAGCTTGCTTTGGTATATCCCTCACGGCGAACCGTAAAGTTTTCGCTCCAATCTCGCTCATCATTTAAGAAAGACCTCCGGATTTTCCTGGAGATCGCAATTATGGCACGAGCGCAAATCCAATGATGCGCATATCATACTAAGCTTCGTCCTCCCGTCGCAATATATAAAAGTCATGGAATATTAACCATGTGCCCAATCGTGTGCGGCATTCGCCATCCACTTAGGACCGACTAACCCTTCGCTGATTGTCATCGCGAAGGAAACCTTGGTTTTTCGGTGTGCGGGGTTCTCACCCGCATTGTGGTTACTTGTGCCAACATTCTTACTTCAACACGCTCCACCATGGGTCACCCCTTTGGCTTCATCGCAGAGTTGAATACTCTCCTACCAATCTGATCATCCGAAGACGATCATATTCCTAAGTTTCGGTATCATGTTTAACCCCGATTATCTGCGGCGCAAAATCTCTTAGTAAGTGAGCTGTTACGCTATCTTTAAAGGATGGCTGCCTCTAAGCCAACCTCCTTACTGTCTGAGAA
>Ga0172381_10004320_pt1 | contig 14745 bp, 9 predicted proteins | sample Leawel6488metaG_FD_119754 | JGI IMG/M metagenome (GOLD analysis project Ga0172381, IMG submission 119754) | Leachate microbial communities from a municipal landfill in Southern Ontario, Canada - Leachate well 64-88 metaG | ecosystem: Engineered > Solid waste > Landfill > Unclassified | place...
GGTGCATATGCGCGGTTTGGCGCAGAAATACGATATGAATTAACTGTGGGTGGCTATGAATCGGTAAAAATTAGCACAACGGGCCATCAACTTAAGGTATTGGGTGACAATAGTTGGTATCACATCGAACTGCCGTTCGGGGTGCCTGACACCTGTAACGGACAGGCCTGTATAATTCAGATTCAAAACGGTGAGACTGGTACGTTTTGGTTCGACAACTTCAGGATTGAAATTAGATAGCCCCGCCCGGCACGCTCAATCTCAGCCTTGGCAACCTGCAACTGGCTGACTGTAAACATATAGGTTGACACAGACCATTCTACCAACATCGGCAGGGTGGTTTTTCTTTTGATCGGACAGCATATGGTAGTAAATCCACCGGGAACAATCATAAAACTCTCAGCCGAGGTAACGTGCAACGGCTCAACGACTTCGGCCGAAACACTTCTGGTGGTGGTCAAACCACACAAGTTCCGCTACGCACCGTCCGCGGCGAGCATCAAGCTACACAAGGGCACGCTGGTGAGCTTCGTGTTCAACGGCGAGCGAATGACCGGCATTCTTCTCGCAGACGGCAGGGTATTCAAGGACGGCGTGGTGTATACGCCGGAGAGATGGTAGGAAACGTATGGCATCAGAACGCAAATACTATTGGATAAACGATTTCTCTGGCGGCATTCGCGCAGGTTCGTCCAAAGCTAACGACAATGAGTCGGCTGATATTCAGGGTATGTGGACAGAGAGCGGCGACCTCGTAGCCATGCGTTCGTCTGCCACTCTGCCCGCGTATGCCCACGACTGTAACTCGCTTGATGAAGTTGTCGTGCAGTCACATACTGACTATATTACCAATAAAAAGTTGCCATATCTCATTGCCAAAAGAGAACGCACAGTGTGGGCTGGAATACCTTTGGTAGATTATGACCCGCCACGTACAGTGGAATATGCGTCAGGTTACGCCGCATACATGATGTCTTACATTGATTGCAAAGAAATCAAAACTGATACCGGCGGGAATTACGTGCAAGATGTAACTGAGAGAAAGCTTCGCGCATACAACGTGCAGCGAATCCCGTTATGGTCAGATGATGTGCTTAGATTCGATGGTAGATCGTCTTACTGCCAATGCACCAGTGCCACTGCGAGTTTTTATTACATGCCGGAAGCACCTTTTGGGATAAGTGTATGGGTGAGATCAATTGGCAACAATGGCAAAAGCCAAGGTGTTGTAAGTCATTATGATGGAAGAGGATATTATCTATCAATTGATGCTAGTGGCAAGTTGCTCATGGATGTGGTTGACGACCTTGCTACAAAAGATCGAGTTGCTTCATATGGCACAACCGACTTGCACGATAATGAGTTCCACCACGTTTTTGCTTATTACAAACACCATTCGTTCCCCAGGCTATTTTTGGATGGTATCGAAGAAGCGATAACATCAACACTTGGAACAGTAGGCACATTGACATATGATTCCTCGGCGAATTTTTATGTTGGGAAATCACCCGGTGGATTCTCGCTATATGGTGATATTGGACAAGTTGGGTTGTATTCTGCACTATCACCAACGCTTACTTCGACTGGTGTAAAGACGATCTACGATGCCACTAAGAAGCGCTATGGTGTAAGTGTGCAGCCAACAACTGCGTGGTATCCATTGTTGGCGGATAGTTATTATCTCAAGACCAGCGGAACCATTGCGCGGAATACGCAGATGCGATCTCAAACTAGTGCAGAATCATTTGCACAAGCTGGATCAAATCTATATATGTCTCCCCAATATGGTTCCGACACAGATTATGCTTACCGTTGGCCTGGAGTAGTTTGCCGAAAAGGTTTAATTCGATACACAACGCTGGTTGACTCACACGGCAGTTATTATGCCGTCGCAACACATGCAGGTGGATATACCACTGATTATACAGCTAATCACGAATGGAAGAATGCAGACGTTAGGGCTGGAGACATTCTATTCATAAAGGATTATTCTAATAGTAGAACAGGCGGTGAGTGGAAAATACGTGGCGCTGTAATTGAAGGGGTGAGTCCTAGTAATGATGGTCTTGCGGTGCCAATTCATTATCTGCACACATATGGAACAACTACCGACACGAGAGGGAAAGGCGTCGACGGGATAGATGCTGTGCCCTATGCAATAGTTCGTGTAAACCGAACGGGGATTAAAGAAGGCAATTCTTGTTACGCCACTCTTGCTACTATTGCCGGTTCACTGGCAACTGGAGCATATAGGTATCTTTGGAGATATGGCAATTCAAAACAAGCCATATATGGCAATCCGTCAGACCCGTCAAATGCAGTTAGTGTCACGGGAACCCATGGGTGTCGCGTCTATCGAAACACTGCACAGCAAGCACCAGGATGGGAACTGCGGCCTGATGACTGGGGTGTAGACACTCTCGAAATATACAGATCGAAGAACGCTGGTGTATATAATCTAGCCACCACGATCAATATGGTTGGGCTCGGCAGCGTTGCCACATCCGCTGTATACACAATGACTAAGAGACTCAATCTTGCTACTAAATACGTAGATACGGGATGGGCAACAGGAGCAACACTGCCGCTAGACGCTTACGCTCATGCAAGGCCAGATGCACTTCGTTCAGTCCGAGTGTTTAATAATCGCATATATGGACTTGGCGCAAATCAGAATGCACACTACCTCAACTTTTCCAGTCTTGGAGAGCACGATTATTGGCCATCTGAGTTGTGGGATTACCAAAGTACTTCGTCGGGAACTACATACGGTGGTTCAGTAAAAGTTGGCGCTAATGCTAATGATCGAATCACTGCGATTGTTCCAGAGGGCGGCGCTTACGACAGCCTGGGCGTTGTTGGCGCAAACATTCTTTTATTCACAGAGTCCGATGCTAAACGGTGGTCAGGTTGGGATTGGTCAGACTTTAGACTTGACTCTGCATTTAGTGGCGGATGCCAAGCGCCAAATACTGCTGTGAATGCTGGTGGTCAAATCATATGGTGTGGCAGGGATCACATATTGTCCGTATCTGCCGGTGGTGGTATGCCAGTTCCGATTGATCTAAGTATATTCCCGAATGGTCTTCGCCAACTAATTACCCAAACTTCCTTACGTGGGATGTCTGAGACAATGCGCAAATGGAACGCATGTTTTTGGGATAACAAGTATTTCTTGTCTGTCACGCCGAATGGTTCGTACCCATCACTTACTTTGGTCTATGACCTTTTGACCCAAAAATGGACTTCGCTACCACAAGGTTTCCATGATCTGCATTCGTGGCAACGTCCAGGATGGAGTGGAGAACGTATTATCACTGGTAGTAGTCCAACATCAACTAGTTACAATGGGGCGGATTGGGGTGATATAAATCACCTATTCATCGGAACAACAGGGTATGCGTGGAAGTGGCTTTCAAGACCACTGTATTTTGAAAGCGTTCCGCAGTTCATGAAGACACTTCAGCGCATAACACTGTGTTTTGTCGCTCCAGAAGGAGCGAATGAGACAGTGGCAGTTAATGTGTATACGGACGGAGACGCGCCACCATTTTACAGCAACTATTCTCCGACCGCAATTTATCAAGGAACGGCTCAGACGATCACGTACAATGATTCAAGAACTGAGATACGCCGCTATGTCGAAGTTTCTCCCAAGATTGCTGGAAAGCTATTCCAGATACAGGTTTCGGCAACTGGTACGCGGCCTGTAAGATTGGAGTGGGCATTATGCGAATACGTAACACATTCTCACGCTGGCCCCGTCGTCTAGTATCTAACTATACAAACAGCAACTGACTCGTAAGCCTATGGCATAGCACCATAGGCTTGTTGTTTTTTAACGGTGAGCAAGAATGAACAGAGACGTATTGGACAGACTTGAATATATGGCGATGGATATTGACGTCGATTATCCAACACAACAAGAACTTACCGCCATAATACTAAACTACGTAGCCGCTGAAATCCAGCCAGATTCAGCGGCTACCTTTATGATAGCACGAATGAATGGACTAGTCGTAGCCCAGGTGATGTATAAGAGTTTTGGCGATTCGATGAGTATTGCAGGCTTGTGGGTTTCTCCAAGTTACCGAAATACACGGGCTGCATTGGGACTCATTTGTGGGTTATTCCATGAAGCGGCGAATCTTAATGTTCGCCATCTTCACTTTGATGTAGACGAACAACATTCTGCGCTCTACAAGCGACTTGGTGCTTGCAAGATACGTGGAGGATACGAGGTCACGCGATGAATAGTAATTGGCTCACACCCAAAGGTGCTGGTGGCGTTGAGGCATCTGCGCGAGCGCAACAGGCTACAGCACAGCAACAATCTAATATTCTTCAGCAGCAACAGCAGCAACAGCAGGATGCCTACAACAGATACATTGGTAGTCTGTCTGGCACCGACTCTGCGGCGAATAATCTACTTATGTCTATGACATCTAGCGCGCGCGCAAACCAAACACCATTTATGCCGTCAAACATGTCGGCATTCATTCAGTCACCAACAAATCCCGGTTCGGCACCAGCATATACTGCACAGAACTATGCCGGGAAAGTCGGTTCAGCACCAACATATACTGCACAGAACTACGCAAGCCAGGTCGGTTCAGCACCAACATATACTGCACAGAACTACGCAAGCCAGGTCGGTTCAGCACCAACATATACTGCACAGAACTACGCAAGCCAGGTTGCTTCACCACAAACAGACTACTCAAAACAGGTCAACACGAACGCACAGGGAGATTGGAATACGCCATCTGGTTCGCAGTATACTCTGTCTCCTGAAGTATTAGCACAACTCTACGGTGGTGCGTCGCCAGAAGATATTCAGAAACAAGTTCAGAATGCTTATGGTACACTCAACTCACTAAATCTACAGCAATATGGAAACACCACACAGAATGCGATGGCTGGAGAAATGGCGCGGCGCGGAATCACTGATTCGTCCGGCGCGTTCAATAAACGTGTGGGGCTTTCTAACGCGCTGACTACCCAAGGTGCTCAAATGAATGCGCAGGGCGTTCTAGCGAGCTTACAGGCGGCAGAAGAAGCACGCAATGCTCGCAACGGTGCACTGCTCTCTGGCGAGGGGTTGAAACAGCAGGCGGCATCTAGTGCGCTTGGTCTTGGAACTACTCAAGAACAGATTCGCGCAAACCGGGCCGCGGAACAGTTAGCTGCGCTTCAGACAGCCAGTGGGCTTCAGCAGAATTATGCAAGCGGCAAGAATGAGGCTCTCTCCCTTGCCCAACAGTTAAACAGTGGAGAACTTAATAATGCGCTGGCGGCATATAACGCCGGATTAACAGGTTTACAGACGCAAAGTGGGCTATCCACTGACGAGTTGAATCGTCAAAACTCAGCATACAATGCTGGATTAGCGGGCTTGCAGACACAAAGCGGGCTATCAACAGACGAGTTGAATCGTCAAAACTCAGCATATAATGCTGGATTAGCTGGCTTGCAGACGCAAAGTGGGCTATCAACAGATGAGTTGAATAGACAAAACTCGGCATACAACACTGCGCTCAATGGCAACTTGGCCTATACGCAAGCGGCAAATGAAGCAGTTAATCAACAGGCTGGATTATCACAGCAGGCTTATCAGAACGCGGTAACCAACTACGGACTTGAGCAGGCCAATCAGATGTATAAAGATCAGGCTTTGCAGGCATATTTGCAATATCTACAGCAGCAGCAAGGACAGTACCTTGGAATGGTGAATCCTAGCGCATTAACTCAAGGCTACGCCAACCTCGGCCAGACTTATGGCAATATAGGACAGCAGTATGGACAGATTGGCGCAAATCAGATGAACTTGCTAGGCTCGCTTGCTGGCGTCGCTGGGACATACTACGGACAAAAATAGGAGTCGCAAACCATGCCATACGATGTCGTACCAAATATAGCGGCCCAGTTCCTTCAAGGGCTGATGCAAGGCAAACAGTATAAGAATCAACGCGGACAGCAGGCGTGGGAGCGCAAACGCCAGGAAACACAAGATGCCGAAGCAAAAGCGTATCAGGACGCTCAGATTGCAAACATGCAGGCTGACAATGAACGCCAAGCTAAAGCGCAACGTTTACAAGAAGCGATAGCCTTGACTACTGGATGGTCGCCAACAGATGTCACCTCATTCATTGCGTCTGGCGGCGTGCCTCTTACCGATCCGAACTTTGCTACGAAATTGGCCGAATTATCGCAAAAAAGGACAGTCCCCGGTGCTATGGCAACTCGACAGATAACACAATTCCCGCAAACCGCACAAATACCAGAGGGGTTTCCGCGATTGCCTACTACGAACGTGGCTGCAACCAACGAGACGCTTAACCCAATGCCATGGGACTTCATGAATCAACAGCAGTCATTCAGTCCCGACATGTTCAATCCGCTTGCGCCACAAGTCATTAACAACTATCCTGTCACGACAGAACAATACCAAAAACCAGATACCACTATACCTGGATGGAAACCGCAGGGACAGAAAGCTGAAGACGCGTTCACTAAACAAATCCAATCCATAGACAAGCAGACTCTTGTGTCGCATGCGGCTTTGTTGAAGCAGGTAGGGCTTGGTGAGGTTCCAGCACAAGATGCGAATTCGGCGATAGACTCGTGGAATCAGTTGCGTGCTACTGCTGGACTCATTCCGCTTAACAAGGTGTCTGGAAATACCGGCGCGAAATCTACTGCCCAAATCGGCAAGATTGGTGCTGAGACAAGCTACATCGAGGGCGCTAAGACTGGTCTGACGGAAGCGCAGACTGCTGATGTGGCAATGAAAACGAAATTACGGCCAGATCAGTTGAAACTTCAGCAGGATCAACTCAAGTGGAAACGGTATTATCAGGACGCCGACATAGCAGTGAAGCGAGCGAGAGTCGCCTTGGCAAGCGCGAATAAGACAAGTGGAACCCAAAATGCTGGAATGACCACAAACCAGTTGGCAACTCGAAGTACGGCATTGGCGAATAGTTCTATAGATATTCAGAAGCAGATCGCTAAACTGATGACTGATCCATATACCAAGCAACCTTACGATATCGTGCCACCGAAGTTCCAGATTGCAATAGATAAACTGGAATCGAAAAACAAAGAGATTGAGACTTTGCAGTCGGCAATTAACAACTCATTGGCCGCAGCAATGGGTGATGGTTCTGCCGTGACACCTATCAATCCGTTCAAGGGCGAAGGTGGCGTTAGTGCCGTGCCGACCACGAAGTTCAAACCATCTACTTCAAAGGCTTTATCCGAAAGTGCAAGCAATCAGATAAGCAATGGCGTGAGCAAAGCACAGTGGATAACCACCATCCGCAAGGCGCACCCTGGATATAGCGCAAGTGAATTAGGCAAGATATACAACGCAGCGAGGTAAGCAATTGAACGAGTATGATGCTCTGTTTCAATCGAATAAGAAAAAGACAACTGGTGGCAATGAGTTTGACGCACTGTTTAGCACACCCAAGGTTGCGTCTAAGCCCACTATAACTACGCCTCAAGCACTGATGACGCTGGCGAAACAGCAGCAGTCTGTCAATCCTATTGCGCAGGCTATGAAACCTAAGCCACTCGCGCCACGTCCATCAAATCAACAACAGATACAGAATGCAGTCACCGAAGCGATAGGACGTAAGATAACCGGCAACCTGCGTGGTGGCTCGACAAGCAATGAGACTATAGGCAACCCCACGACAAAAGCAAGCCCACAGGATTTTGTGACTCGTGCACTTGACGAGGGCATGACGACTGAGCAGTTCAACGGACTTATTTCCAGTTATCCCAAGGCGTCGCAGCTAAGACTTCAGGCTATCTGGAGAACTACCGTGCCGAGATATTTCCAGAAGAAAGCCGAGAGCCAGACACCGCTTGAGAATATCAACAGATCAATGGGTATGGCGTCTGAAGCATCCGGCAAGCTGTTTTCTGAGAACGCGCCAGAAGTGCTTCAAGGTGAACTTGCGCAAAAGAACCTCAAGAATATTGGACAGACATTGCCTTACTTCATTCCTGGTGTTGGACAAGGCGCAATGGCTGCGTCTGTGCCTGAAATGCTCGTGCCTACTAAGGGTGATGGCGGACAAGGTTCTGGCGAACTGCCGATAGCCAGTATGGCAAAAGAGGCCGTCCATAGGATTGCAAATCCACTCGAAACAATCAACCAGGGGCAGGCAATCAACTCTGTTATGGACTTGATGCTTTTGCACGGACTTGGCAAAGGTGTTGTTGGCGGCATGAAGGGTATGCGCGGCGAGTCTATGCCAGTCTCAAAACCAGTACAGCCACAAATGCTTGCAAATGTGCGCGAGTTCACTCCGAGCGAACAATCACTTGTCCCGCAGCGCACGGGTGTGAAGACGTTTGAGCCTAAAACGCCAGAACAAACATTTGTTGAGAAATTGCATGCACAGCAGAAAGCATTAGCTGACTCTAAGCCTATCACTGATACTGGCATTCAGTGGGCTGATGCTAAGCCCGGTGATGTAGTTGGTGGAATGCGAGTTGTTGAGCGCAAAGTCAAGACAAAGACGCGAGCAAAAGAAGTCGCGGCCAATGTTGGAGGCAAAGTTGTTCTTGGTGGTGCAAAGAAATGGGCGGTTGTTATTCGTGAAAGGCAGCCTGTCACTGAACCTGTCACGCCGGTTATCCCTCGTGAGCAAGCTCAGATTGGCGCGGAAAGTGTGGCGAAAGAGCCGTGGGAGATGACTGCCGATGAGTTTGCTGGCGTTGGTAAGAATTATTGGGGCAAAACTCCGTATGAGAAATTAACTAACACTAGTGACAGAAGTTGGCAAACCCAAGACATTGCACACGCCAAAGGATTGCACCATTCGTTGGTACAGAACGCATTGGCTGATGGTAAACTTGTTTCTCCTGACGTGATTCAAGAGTATATGGATGCGGGATGGAAATTGCCACAGTCGGGACTACACCCCGACCTCGTGGCGAAATATCAGCCTGCCGATAACGGGACGATAAAAACTGCAAGTGCAAAACCGCTCACTAAAGCACAGCAGGTGTCTGTAGACAGATTGAAGTCTATAACAGAACAGATAAATGCACTCGCAGATCAAGAATCAAATCGAAGCTCTGTGCAACGAAAGAAGCAACTGGAATCTGCTTACAATGGTTTACTGACCCACACAAGAAAACTCGGTATAGAAACACCTAAACTTGGCACCTATTATAATCCAGCAGAATATGCTAATATCGCCGACGGTGTAAAGTCTGACCTCGCGGCGAAGTATGGCACAGATGTGCAGAAACCGGCCTCTGCTCCCGAAGTGGGGGTATCGGACGTTGCGGCGCAGAAAACGGGCGGTGGGGTGCTTGGCAGTAAAGTCGCAAGCGATCTTCCATCAATGTCCAGCGAACTACCACCGCTCATTGGCAAACCAGCGACTACACCCGCTCGTATACAAAAAGCGCTTGCGAGCGCCTTTGCGCCAATTCGGACAGGCCGTTTGCAGATGAAGCGTGCGGTCGGTGAATATCACGTTCTTGGCGAAGGTATACGACTCAAGAAGTATGGTGATTTGCCGACTGTTGCGCACGAAGTTGGACACCACATTCATAAACTCTTGTTCCCTGAAGCAAGAACACCCAAAGGCAATTTGTCGGCAACCGCGTTCCCGCGTGAATACTGGAAAGAACTCACGCCACTCGCATACAAAGGTGCAAAAAACAAGGTCGTAGAGGGCTATGCTGAGTTTATGCGCTTATGGCTGACAAACCCTGCGGAAGCGGCAGGCAAGGCTCCAGGGTTCTATTCTCACTTCAATGAAACACTTAAGAACTATCCGATTGTGTTGAAAGAGCTATCGAAAGCGCAGAAGGACATCAAAACGTGGATTGACACTCCAAACGCAATGAAAGTGCGAGCCACCATATCGCATGACGAACCGAGCATCACAAAACCAGCAACTATAGACAGTATCGCTACAAAGTTCATTGACGAATTGAGGCCACTGGAACGCGCTACCGAAGGAATGAGTGGCGGAAAAGAACTGCCTATAGAAAAAGACCCATTCAAGACCGCGTGGCTTGCTCGTGGGCGTGGCGGCAAAGCAACTGCATGGCTTGAGCACGGCGTGATGGATAAGGCGGGTAACAAGATAGGCAAGAGCCTAAAAGACATACTGCAACCTGTCGGCGGCGCTGATATTGATTTGTTTGCTGACTATCTTGTGGCACGTCATGCGCAAGAGATAAATACGCCGATGCCACTGTCAAAAGACACGTATAGGGCGACTCTTAACCTAGTAGATAAGCGTGGACTATCGCAGCGGTTTGATTCTACGGCAAAAGCCATTTATCAGTATCAAAACCATGCAGTAGACTTGCTAGTTGAGTCTGGCATGCTCGATCCAAAGATGGCAAAGCAGTGGAAAGAACGGTATCAATCTTACGTGCCACTTTATCGCGTGTATGAGGAACGTCCTGGTGTTGGTGGTGGCACAGGCAGGGGGTATGAAACTAGCAACCCAATACGCAAACGAAAAGGTAGTGGGCGCACAATCATAAACCCTCTTGAAAGCATCGTCAAGAATACCTTTATGTATCATGATGTGGCTGCTCGACATGACGTAATACGTTCAATATACGATCTAGCCAAAAACAGCGAGGGTGCTGCACGGTGGGCTGAAATAGTCCCTATCAAAAAGAAGCCTGTGGGCGTAAGAGTAGGGGACGTTATCAAACTGCAAGAGAATGATCCTCTGTGGGAATCTATATTTTCAGAAACCGGACTGTCTCCCGAAGATGTAGCAACTGTGTTTAAGCCAAACGCGAAGGGGCAAGCATCTGACAATGTTGTGCAGCTTTATATAGAGGGAAAACCCGTCCAGATGAGGCTTGACCCTGAATTATATAACGTAGTAACTTCATTCGACAAAGAGAGCGCAGGAATGGCTCTAAAGTTAATGGAGATTCCGGCGAAGACATTGCGAACTGGAGCCACACTAACGCCTGAGTTCGCCTTGCGTAATCCAATGAGAGACACAGTAGAGGCTATGATCTATTCTAATGCAGGCGTTACCCCTATAGACATAATGCGTGGCCTATTTCATGCTATCAAGAAAGATGACCTTTACTATAAGTGGCTCAACTCAGGCGGTGCGCAATCCACAATGATGGCAGTGGATAGAAACTATCTACAGGGTGAGATACAAAAACTTATCAAGACTACACCAAAAGATAAACTCAATGCTTGGAGGAAGCAACCACTTGAACAACTGCGAGAACTGTTTCAACCGTTCGAGGAAGGCACGCGGCTTGCAGAGTTCAGTAAAGGAACTCAAAGCGGAAAGACATCTGACTTAGGAACAATACTAGAAAGTGCATTGAGTAGTCGAGATATGACTTTGGACTTCGGGCGTAGTGGTGATGTAGGGAAAAAGATCAATCGCGTCACTGCATTCTTTAATGCGGGTATCCAGGGTGGCAGTAAGATGGCACGCGAAATACGTAAAAATCCTGGCCGGTTCTTCACGCGTGGGGCAGCCTATATCACAGCGCCTACAATCGCCCTATATCTGGCTAACAGAGACAATCCAGAATACAAACGACTCAGTGAATGGGAAAAGGATTTGTATTGGCATGTATTTGTTGGCGATACTCACATGCGAATACCCAAACCTTTCAATCTCGGCATCATCTTTGGCGCTATCCCTGAACGCGCTATGAGATGGGCTGCTGATAATGATCCACATGCGTTTGATGGTATGGGCAATACAATCGCTGAAACATTTGTTCCTACGATCATTCCGACGCTTCTGATACCGTGGCTTGCGATCAAAGAGAACAAGAGTTTTACGGGCGCGCCTATTGTGCCAAGGCGTGAAGAAAACCTGCCACAGAAGTTACAGTATGGCCCGCAGACAACAGCCATTGCGCGTGTAGCCGGTGGGTTTTCTAATACTAGCCCACGTAAAATTGACTATTTGATACAAGGATACACTGGTGGTTTAGGCGGATACCTTGTACGTGGATTATCCGCCGTTGCGGAGGAATCTGGGGTGATTCCTGTCGCGCCTAAGCCAACGCTAACATCAGCGCAGTATCCAGTAGTCAAGGCGTTTGCGCAGAACCCGTATTCTTCTCCAGTATATACCGAAAGGCTTTATGCCGAGAAAAAACAACTGAAAGACGCAAAAACACTGGCTGAATCTAACGATGGATCGTTTAGTGCAAAAGATCAAGTTCAGCTCAGGAAACTGACGAACCAAACTAAAGCACTATCTGGCATGCGCAAAGTCGAACGTGGTATACAGAATGCCAAGACATTAAGCGAGGTGCAAAAATGGCAGGCAATAGCCGGATTAAGATCCACTGCGAAAGATATACACAATAGAAAACGTGACTTGTTGATTCAACTTTCTCGTGTCGAGGATAGAATAGCTATTGGCACAGCTAAAAATATCAATAGATTTATGACGATAGCTAATATGCGCGAAAGGCGTTCCAGCAACTAAATACAGACAACTAAATGATCTCTAACTCGCCCTCTGCGCAATATGCGGAGGGCTTTTTATTACCCGGAGGATACGTTATTGACTGACCAAGAACGAACCGATATAGCTCTCGTACAGCAATCCGTTGCAAGGATCGAACAGCAGTTAGAATGTTTACCTGCGCTGGCAGAGTCCATAGCGCGTATGGACGAACGACTGATTGCTGGCGAAAAACGATTTGCTGCTGTTGACGAGAAGTTCAAATGCGTTGATAGCTGTGCTGAAACACTGTCATCGCGTGTATGGGGGCTAATCGTGTCGAGTTTAGTATTGCTCGGTGGAATCGTGCTGAACTATTTCAAAGGAGGCTAACCAAAATGCAGAAGTGGTATCAATCAAAGAAGTTCTGGGCTATGGCAGGAAGCATCATAACAGTGCTCGGCACTGCTGTCACGGGTGAGGTAGCTTGGCCGCAGGCTATTGGTGGAATCATAACCATCGTAGCATTTTACCTCACTGGGCAAAGTGTCGTTGACGCTGCTGACAAGTTCGCAAAAAAATGAGGTGATTCATGTCCTGGATATCTGAAGTCTGGCGAAAGATCAAAGGCGGCAAGACCGACACGCAAACGGTCTTTGGATTGATCGTGTCCACGCTCTCTGCTCGGCAGCGTGTATCACTCAGGCAGAATCTTTACGCTGTCCAGCAGGCTATTGAAATCGCTGCGCTTGCCGAGCCGAACTCAACACAGGTATTGACCGCACGCGAATGGGTTGATGGGGCACTGGAAGTGTTGTTATGAACGCCAAAACAAAAAAATGGTTAGGATCTCCCGGTGACGAATCGGTGCTCGTGATGGTAGACATTAAAGACTTACCGTATCGTATCTACTACATCGGCGGATTGTCGCCCACGAGAATCTACCGCATTCGCTGCCACAAGCGCATAGCCGAAGATTTGCGAGAGCGCCTGTGGGCTATCTGGAACGCGGCGCGGTGGCAGGCAAAGCTCAGATATGGCTACGCCCAGAGCAGTGCCTTTTATGACAACCGAGCACGCGAGATAATTGCGGATGCCGGAGTCGATCTCTATGCCGGTTGCTACGCGAATCGTGCACAGCGCGGTTCAACCGCTACATCATCGCACGCCTGGGGTGCTGCCGTTGACTGGAACCCTGCCGAAAACGCGATGGGAACCAAGGGATGCATGCCTAAGTGGTGGGTAAACGTCTGGACTGCTAAGATCGGTGATATCCGCTGGACGTGGGGCGGCAGTTGGCTGAAGCTCAGACGTGATCCGATGCACGTGGAAGTTGAGTGGTTGGGATAATGTGGTATAATAGACGCAATCCGCTGATGCGGAGGTGGATGCTTTTGCATCGAAGCACTGGCGCGGCGTGTCGGGTGACACGTTTGGGGGGATACCCTCATGCTGGTTCGACTCCAGCGATCGGCGGCCCGTGTGCGAGTTCGAGTCTCGCCGCCAGTGCTTTGCAATTATAAAGAGTCCGATGCGCACGGGATAGGTTCCTGCGCTAAAAAGAGGATATGATCGCCAACCTTACGCGGACCGGAATCCTCTGTAAAGGACAATGCTAATAACCCCTGGAAGTGGGCGGTTAACTTCAGTTGTGTGGCGCGGGACGCTCAGTGTGTCCTCGTAGACCGTGCGCCACAATGTTGTTTGGGGCGGTGAAAGAGGCCGGGTTGTCGTAAGTCCTCTGGTGAAAGCCTAGCCGCCCATTATCCACATGACCCACCGCACGACGAGTAGCCCCGCGACGATGTAGCTTACCGCTTTCCAAAATCCTGTTTGCCTACTCCATCCCTGCATGCCCACATTGTATCACACTGAAAAACCTCACCATTTACGATTCTGGCGCCTCAACGTGTAAATACCCTTTGCGAACGGTTGAGGCGTGCTGACGGCTTGCTGAGGGCGGGAATTGGCATTATCTGATGGGCTATAATGCCAATCACAATGCCAAGGCAAAGAATAGGCAGACTCCAATCACTGGAAACCTGCCTATTTGAGCTTAAAAAGTGGTACACCCGGCGCGACTCGAACGCGCGGCCTTCTGCTCCGGAGGCAGACGCTCTATCCACTGAGCTACGCCAGTGCCTCGGTACACCTGATCCACTACAGGTTCAAAACTAGAGCAAATGCGCATTCGCTCAATCTATAATTGCCTGCTTGCGGACTAATTTCAGTATAGGTTGTCCATTATTCATTGTCAACTGCTACATCCTGTCAGTTGACAATGAATTCCCAACGGGGTATACTGCGA
>Ga0172381_10004321_pt1 | contig 14744 bp, 14 predicted proteins | sample Leawel6488metaG_FD_119754 | JGI IMG/M metagenome (GOLD analysis project Ga0172381, IMG submission 119754) | Leachate microbial communities from a municipal landfill in Southern Ontario, Canada - Leachate well 64-88 metaG | ecosystem: Engineered > Solid waste > Landfill > Unclassified | place...
GCTGCCGTTTTGCACCCCCACCTGCGATATATCGTCAGACAGCTTTCAAGATATCGACTTGCTATTGGCTTTGTGGCAGGTCTAGCAATTGTATCGCCAATCGTCATTGGAGTTACGCAATCACCCGAGCTAGGCCTTGCTATATTAGGAATTCCAGTTTCGTGGCCAGATTTTGGTAATAATTTTCTGATACTATCACAGCAATACCTAGGTTTCTGGGAACCAAGTACTACCGGGCTAATGACGCCAGTGTTTGGCCTAGGTTCAATGCTAGTGATTGTCTTTGGAGCATACAAGCTAGTCAAAACCCACGAGAGCACTCAAAGCTATTTGGTTATTATTTGGCTAATATGTTTGGTACCGATTTTGGTGACTAATCCAGGCTTTACAAGCGTTACATTCCTGCCGCTGGTTTTGCTACTAGCAACTGGTCTCGACAGTCTACTAGGCTACTGGTACCGTCTATTTCCGCATAATCCGTACGCTCGCATAACAGGACTTTTTCCTTTGGTAATACTGGTTGGCGCTTTAGTTCTATCTGGGCTAGGTCGTTACATCTACGGCTATCGCTACGATCCATATACAGTGGCAAATTTTTCTACGGATCTGTCGCTTCTGCCAAAAGACACCGGTGAACTTGTAGTAACTAATGATCAATTGCCGTTCTATCAGGTAGTCAACAACCATCGACAGGGACTTTCTGTCTCCGTTCAGCCACGCAGCGAAACATTCACCGCGACCGCAGATGCAAAAAATCCTTACTTGGGCTATAAAATTGACAGAATTATTACATCATCCACCTCGCAGAACGCAGATCGTTTCTATATCTACAAAAAGACAGCTGAATAACGTATACTGGTAGTCAGTAATTCGCCATGTGGCGAGAGGAGTTAACTGTGGCCTTTGATCAAGTAAAAATGTTAAATAAACTGCGAAAAGCACAAAGTGACCTAAAGAAAGAGATCATCGAAGTTGAGGCAGGTGATGGCGCTGTAGTCGTACAAATAACTGGCGAACTAAAGATCAAGTCCATTAAGATTGATCCTTCCCAAGTTGACCTTGAAGATATCAGCGAGCTTGAACACTGGATTGAGATTGCCGTGAGAGATGGTTTGGCAAAAGCTCAGGAAGTCGCTGCTGAGAAAATGAAGCCCCTAATGGGCGGCCTTGGCAATCTAGGACTATAGGAGCTACATTGTCACAGCTTCTTCCATCCGCATTGATTGACGCCATTGACGAGCTAGGACGGTTGCCAGGAGTAGGTGCACGGACAGCCGAAAGATACGCCTATTTTCTGCTTAAAGCCGACTCACAAATCGCTCAGAAATTAGCGACAGCGATTACTAATCTTCAGACAGGCGTCAAAAGTTGTCCAGTCACGTTTGCTTTGATTGACGCAGACGAAGAGATTTCGGAACTTTATAGCGATCCCGAGCGCGACAAACAGCTTGTCGCCGTAGTTGAGGAACCGCTCGATATTATTGCACTGGAACGAACTTGGCAGTTCAGTGGAACCTACCATGTTCTTGGTGGCGCCATTAGCCCAATCGATGGCGTTGGACCTGAACGATTGCATATTACGGAACTGTTAAAACGCTTGAAGGACGATAAGGTCAAAGAAGTCATCATTGCCACTAACGCCAGCGTTGAGGGTGAGTCGACCGCACTATACTTACAGAGAAACATTTTGGACGCAGGTATTAAGCTAAAATTGACTCGTTTAGCACGTGGTATTCCAGTCGGCGTAGATCTGGAATATGCCGATCAGATCACGCTCGCACATGCACTTGAAGGAAGGCGCGCTATATGAATCAGCTTAACGGCTAACCTAATATTAAAAATCAGTTAGGAGTACAGAATGTCAGAAGTATCACAAACAACAAAGACAAAAGTAGCTGCGGCAATATTTGAAAGCGGTTTACTGAAATTCGGAGAGTTTACGTTAAAGAGCGGTCTTGTTTCACCGTTTTATATTGATTTAAGACAAGCTCAATCATTTCCAGACACTTTTTCGACTATCATTGATGCATATAGCGAAATGATCGACGACATAGATCAATCAGTTTTCTTGGCCGGCGTGCCAGAAGCAGCAACTCCGTTCGCAGCAGCTCTTGGCTACAAGCTACACAAGCCCATCGTTCAGCCTCGTAAAATCGTAAAAGACCACGGTACCAAGAGTTCTATCGAGGGCTCGTTTAAAGCCGGCGATCATGTCGTGCTGGTTGACGACTTAATAACAAAAGGTGATTCCAAACTTGAGGCCATTGCTCAAGTTGAAGCGTCTGGCCTGATTATTGATAAGTTCGTCGTGCTGGTTGATCGCGAACAAGGTGGACTTGAAACCGTACGTCAATCTGGACACAAGATAGAAGCGGCCTTCGGCATATCGGAACTTATCGAAAACTTGCTGTCACAAGATAAAATTACGCAAGAACAGCACGACACAGTCATCGACTTTATCAAAAGCAACTAGAGCCGTTCATCTGCTACAATAGAGTCAATGTTTGACGAAGCAAGAAGACTAGTTGATGACTCGCAAAAGATCATTATTATTCAAGCCGAGAACCCTGACGGCGACTCACTTGGCAGTGCATTAGCCTTAGAGGAAATGCTAAGCGAGCTTGGCAAGACAGTAGCTCTTTATTGCGATGTAGACATACCAAAATATCTGCACTACATTAACGGCTGGGACAGAGTAACTCAAGACTTCGATACTAGTGCAGACCTAGCAATTATCTTAGACACCAGCAGCGAGACGCTAATAGGCAAGTCTTTGCTCATACCTGGCGTCCGACACTTTTATGAATCACATCCTGTACTCGTAATCGATCATCATTCGCAAGTTGAATCAACTCTCAATTTTGACCATACACTAATTAATGATGACGCCGTCGCAACGGGCGAGGTGCTATATAAGCTAGCATCAGAAAGCAACTGGACTATCAATAAACAGGCAGCCGAAAATTTATTGGTTGCAATTCTGGCTGACACCCTAGGACTTTCAACACAGAATGTTGGCGAATCAGCTTACTTAGCAGCATCAAAACTAGCTGCGCTTGGTGCTTCGGCAGCTGCAATTGAGTCTAGGCGACGTGAGTTTATGAAAAAATCCCCAGAGATTCTTGCATATAAAGGTAAGCTATTAGAGCGAATTGATTATTATCTTGACGGCCAGTTGGCAGTTATCACTATCCCATGGGAAGAGATTCAACAATATAGCGATCAGTACAATCCAAGCGTCTTAGTTCTGGATGAGATGAGGCTAGTTGAAGGTGTTGAGATCGGCATTGCCATAAAAACTTATCCGGACGGTAAACTTACTGGCAAGCTCCGTAGTAACCTACCAATATCGTCAACTATTGCTGGTTTTTTTGGCGGTGGCGGGCATAATTACGCCGCAGGCTTCCGAGTTTATGAGTCTATTGACAAAATATTACCAGAACTTATTGATGCGACCAAGAAGGCTCTTGAGAAGGCGGTTGGGGAGCCCTCATGACGCTAAGACTTTATAACACTCTTTCGAGAAAGGTCGAAGAGTTCGCCTCAAGGAATGCACCCAAAGTGCAGATGTTCGTCTGTGGACCAACGGTCTATGATCTATCTCACTTAGGCCACGCAAAAACTTACATTCAGTTAGACACGCTAGCTCGCGTACTAAAGCAAAATGAGTACGACCTACACTACTTACAAAATGTTACTGACATTGATGACAAAATAATCACTCGCGCAGCGGAGCAAAAAACAGACTGGCAAAAACTTGGAGCTATCTTTTACGACGAGTACCTCAAGGATATGAGAAGCCTGAATAATACGTCAGTCACCGATTACGCCAAAGCAAGCGATTACATTGACGCTATAATCACTCAAGTCGTGAAACTAATTGAAAAAAAACACGCTTATATCATCAAAGACGACGGCGTCTATTTTGAAATTAAAACATTCCCAAATTATGGCAAATTATCAGGCCGCACTGAAGTAAAGCAAGACGATGCTCAGGCACGTATAGACGAAAGCACTAACAAGCGTGGCTGGAACGATTTTTGCCTGTGGAAGTTCAGTAAACCAGATGAGCCAGAATGGGACGCTTCTTTTGGTGCTGGCCGACCTGGTTGGCACATAGAAGATACGGCAATTACCGAAAAGTTTTTTGGACCCCAGTACGATATTCACGGCGGTGCGGTTGATCTTATTTTTCCACACCATGAAGCTGAAATTACTCAGATGGAATCTATATCTGATAAAGTGCCTCTAGTAAAATATTGGATACATACTGGCTTCTTGACTATCGACAGCGAAAAAATGGCTAAGAGTGCTGGGAATTTTTACACGATCCGTGAAGTAGTCGAAAGAGGTTATGACCCACTAGCCATTCGCTTGTTCATGCTTCAGTCTCACTACCGTTCATCAATTAACTTCACTTTCAATAATCTGGATGCAGCCAAGAATCGTTTTCATAATTGGCGCAACATTGCGGCTCTACGTCATCAAACACATGATACGCTTCAAAACGACGATGAGAAAAGCACAGACGAAAAGGCAGTTTCACTTTATGCAACCGCACAAGCACTTGTTGAAGCTCTAAATGATGACCTAAACACGCCCGAGGCGCTGACTATCGTTGACGATGCGTTCTCACGTTTGATAAGCTCACGACTCAATGATATCCATCAGCACGCATTGACACAACTGCTAGAAACCATCGACGAAGTACTTGGCCTCGACCTCATCAAGTCAACACCTGACATTAACGATGATTGCAAGCGCTTGATTATTGAACGTCAGCACAAACGAGAGAATAAAGACTGGGCAGCATCAGACAGACTTCGCGATAAGCTCGAAAAAACGTACGGAATTATCGTACGTGACGCCGCAGCTGGCAGCGTATGGGAATATGCCGTCTAGACAAAATCTTCGTCTTGAATTTTTTTGATAAATTTACTAATATGTTTTTTATTTTTCTGACGCTGAATTCGAGCTCGTTTTAAGTATTCTTCCACCAAGATCTTGATGCAGCCAGCAATTGGGATAGAAATGATACCACCCGCAATACCAAATAAATATAGACCAATAGTAACGGATGCTAAAATCGCAAGCGGAGATAACTCAATACGCCGTGATTGAATCTTTGGTGAAACATAGTTTGCCTCTACCTGCTGATAAAGAATAACAAAGACGATAAAGATAAGGGCTGCTGTCCAATCGTTAAAGGCAAGCACCAGCGCGACTATCAACGCACCTATGGTTGCTCCAAACATTGGAATTAAGCTGAACACAAACATAATAGCGGCCGTAGCGATAGCAAAGTTAGCCGGAACGCTGAACATCAGGCTTAAGACGAATACGGCGAGCGCCGAGATTGCTCCATCTATAGCCGAGACCGTCAATTGACCAGTGACGTAGCCGGTTACAACGCCGTACATTCTTTGTACAATCCCACGATGATGCTCCATTCGCTCTTGATCATTGTATACACTCCATATACGATTCATCCAAACCGGTCCTTCAACCAACATCAAGAATGCCAATACTAATATAAGGATAAGAGCGGTTAGGGTTGAAAAGAACGACCCTATGCCTGATAGCAAATTCGTACCTACTGATTTAGCAACAGATGATGCACTGTCCTCGATAGAATTAAGAGCACTATCGACTTGTGGTCGTAGCTGATAATGATCAATGAAGTCGTTTAGACCTTGATATTGCGAGGTGGCGCCATTGACAAGACTCGGTATTGTTTCGGCTACCTTGGCAGTCTGTTGGACTATCGGTGGAACAACCAAGAATATAAAGGCTCCAAGAATTATTATAACCGCCACATAAGAGAGTGCTGTCCCTAGGACACGGCTATTACTAGGAAACAGTCTTGCTATCCGACTAACAGGGGGATTTAGCACCAAAGAAAGAAAAAAGGCGGTTGTAAGTATAACGAGGGCAGTCCAAGCACTATAAATAACAAACGAGACTACAGCAAGACCAATGACCACCAGCCAGAACCTGACCAAGGTTCGGGTATCTATCTCTATCTTAACCTTCATACCACTATTATACACATTTTTAAAGGCACGAGAAGCGATGATGTAACTATAGAGCTCTTTGCTCGACAATCCGCTCGTGGCTAGCTATAGTAGTGATGTACATGAAACCGATGCTTGATGAGCTAAAAACGATTCTTAAGGGAGAGGTACTGACGGATAAATCAGTACTTAATAAGTATAGCCATGATGCCAGCATTTACGAACTTGCACCCAGCGCTGTCTTGTCCCCAATGGACAGTAAAGATATTGAGAACCTGGTCAGCTTCATCAATGCCCATAGACACATCTACCCGTCGCTGTCTATCACTCCACGTGGCGCAGGTACAGACATGTCAGGTGGCGCGATAAGCGACTCGCTGCTCATCAATATGGCAGACCATTTTACGAAAATTCATAGCGCCTCATCGAATCTCTTACATACTCAAGCTGGAGCATCTATACGCGATATTAATCCACTACTAGCCAGCTACAGTGCGATGCTTGGCTGCGCGCCAACCAGTCATGCATTTTGTACTATTGGCGGAGTGGTAGCCAACAATTCGGCAGGCGAACAGTCATTGCGCTATGGCAATGCCGACAAATCAATTCGAGAGGTGAGTGTAGTGCTCGCAGATGGCAAAGAACATACTTTCGGTCCGATAAACAAGCGTGAGCTTCAGGTCAAGATGGCTCAAAAAAACTTCGAAGGAGCCCTGTACCGAAGGATTTACTCAGCAGTTGAAGAGAATTATGATCTAATTAAAAACGCAAGACCTAAAACTAACAAAAATTCTATGGGGTATAATCTTTGGACTGTTTGGGACCGAGATACTGGCATTTTTGATATGTCACAGCTATTTACTGGCAGTCAAGGAACACTTGGCGTGATTACGGATATCAAAATAGCAGCAGTGCCAAAGGCTAAGCATTCAGGATTACTACTAATCTACCTGACGAGCCTCAAGCAGCTGAGCAACATTATACCTATCGTGACGAGCCATGCTCCCGCGACTTTTGAAGGTCTTGATGATATTACCTTTAATTTAGGCATTAAATACTTCAAAACGCTTAAAAAACAGCTTGGTGTAAAAGAATGGACCAAACAGCAGATATGGCTACTAAGCACTGTCGCGAAATTCAAGAGTCATCTTCCTAATATGTTGCTGATGGTGGAATTTGATAGCAATACTCCAAAGGAAACATACGATAAGATAGTGGGCCTACAGGAAGATTTAGCCAAATATCACTTCAGCGTGCAGACCGAGATAGAAGGAAACGAGGCGGCAAGCGCACCGTTCTGGAACATACGACGAGCCGCCTTGTCGTTCTTACGCAACCAGAGTCACGGTAAATATGCAGCCCCCTTTATAGACGACATGACAGTTTTGCCTAAATACACAGCAGAATTCCTACAAAAAGTACGAAAAATTATACGCAAATACAAACTGCCTGCAACCATTCAGGGACACTTTGGCGACGGCAATTTCCATATAATTCCATTGCTGGACGTTAACCAGGCAAAGGAGCGGGCAAAGTTAGAGCCAGCTATGCGTGAGTTAGTACCAATTATCTTAAAATACGGCGGTACTATGGCAGGCGAGCATAATGACGGCATGGTACGAGGCCCCTGGCTACCAGCCGTGTTCGGCAACGAAATGTACGAGTTATTCAAGTACGTGAAAGAAACATTTGATCCTCAATATATATTTAATCCAAACAAAAAAACTGATGCCAGCTGGGACTTTAGCATGAGCCATATCCGCACCAGCCACAGATAGAATTTCTACAAGTAATTTTTGATTTGTTACGCTCAACATCGCAATCATCGACTTTTTTCTGAGAGCATGAGGCATTTGCACCAATCCATGATAACAAAGCTACTCTAGACGTTTTGACAAGACTTACTACACAATGTATAGTATCAATGATATGTCAACAATAAAAACTGAAGTTGGACAACTAGACGCAGCAGCAGGGATACTTGGCGATAAGTGGACGCCACGTCTACTTAGATACTTTATAAATGAAGACCGCGTTCGCTTTTGCCAACTTCAGGACTTAGTAACTGGTATCAATCCTCGCACTCTGTCCGCACGCTTGACGAACTTAGAAAAACGCGGAATTATCGTCAAGGAGACTTCCGGAAGTTCTTCGCGTTGTGAATACCGCCTTACTCCAAAAGGTCAGGACTTACTGCCAATCTTGCAATGCATGCAGACCTGGAGTGATAAATATAACGATTAAGCGGCACTACGCTTTTTGAGCCTTTGCCCAACGTCTTCTGCTATATACCATTGCAAAAGCGCCACACAGACGATAATCACTATTAGCAACCAAGTGTCCCTCCAAGCGAGAGCAGTAAAGTCAAAGAATTCACGCACGACCTTCAATCCGAAACTAGGAATTACAAAGATAAGTACGCTCAATATATAAATCAGCCTGGCAAGACGCGCAGCACGATTGTTTTTTACGTCGAACATTCGTGGCACCAAAAACACCAAATATACTCCAAAGAATGTCGCCACAAGTACCGTTGTAGTTGATACGCCCACTGGATCGTCAGGATGCAATGTCCTTAGCGCTCCATAGACTATAGTCACAACTATACCTGTTAAAACTCCGATAGGAGCGACCGCCTGAAGCGTATCGCGCCAAAATAGCCGAGGCGATAGTCGATGACGAGGCGATGGAACAAATAATGCCCACACTATTGTCGGAAGTGTTACCAGAAAGATATTTATAAATGTTACATGACGCGGTTCAAACGGATATACAATCCCTAGAGCCAATGTCGAAAGCAATAATATGATTCCATAGATAATCTTGTGGAAAAACAAAATTGAGATTATCTCGATAGCCTGTATTATCCTGTTGCCCAACCTCATACCAAGCGGCAAAGAGTTAAAAGAATTGTTAAGTAGCACTACGTCAGCCACTCTGCGGGTCGCTGAAGCACCAGCATACATCGCGACGCCTAAATCAGCCTTCTTCAAGGCCAACGCATCATTGACCCCATCTCCAACCATGCCTGTAAAATGACCTAGTCGTTTAAATGTATCAATAAGCTGTTCCTTTTGTTCGGGACGCACCCTGGCAAAGATTGTCGTTTCCGCGATTGTCCTGTCCCATTGACTCTCGTCGATACGATCAAGATCAGCTCCGGTTAATACTTTATGATGATTAGCTATACCTGCCTGACGCGCTACATAGCTGACCGTAGCTGGGTTATCGCCACTTATTACACGTATGCTAACACCACTAGCCTGAAGATATTTGACTGTTTTTTCTACACCCTCGCGTAATTCGTTCGCTAGAATAACCAAGCCGACAGCATCGCCAGATTCTGCCCTCAGATGCTTGAGCGACATAGAACTATCACGTACCATGACTACCATCAACACCCGTTTACCCTCATTAACTAGCTCTTCAATGCGTTTTTTCTTGGCACTCGACAACGCAGCAATCGGCTCGAGAAACTCTGGCGCTCCGACCAGTACGCTATAGGTGCCCTTGTCGTACTGTACCTTGACTCCGCTCATCTTGCGTGAAGATGAAAAAGCTAGAGTCTGCAGCACATCGTAACGCTTGGGAACGGGAAGGCCTGCAATAATCGCGTCTCCAGTTGTGTTTCCCTGGCTTGTCTCACGGGCGTTGATACTTATCAACGCTTTAGCATGCTTTTGCCTTTTATTGAACAGCTCCAACTTTTCAAACGTCACCTTATCACTAGTCAGAGTGCCCGTCTTATCAACGCATAGTATATTAAGCAGAGCCATTGCCTCAATCGCCGCTAGTTTTTGAGGAAGTACCTTTGCTTGGGCAAGCCTAAACGAACCAAAGGCGAGTAGCAAAGAGCTCGCCAGCAATAGACCTTCGGGCACAATCGTTACAGCGGCCGATGTTATGGTTTTAAAGATTCTAATCGCATCCTGCCCAGCCAGAAAATACACTACAAAAATTAATACTGCTAAGAGGAGAGCTCCATATGTTAGCCAAGTTATCGCAGCCCATATTGCTCTCTGTATTGGTGTAAGCTGAGGAGTGTAGCGTTTTAGTGTTGCCGACATAGCGCCGACTCTTGTCTCGGATCCTATCGCAGTGATTTTCATCGTGGCGCTACCGGCAACAACAGCGCAAGCAGCCCAAACCGTTGAGCGCTTATCTTTGTCTGCCGGAACCGATTCTCCAGTTAGAATGCTTTCATCAACTTCCAGCCCAGAACTTGAAACAATCTTTCCATCCGCCGGAATCTCGTCGCCCAACTGCAATTTGACAATATCGCCAACGACTAGCTGATCGAACATGACTTCCTCTACAGTATCTTCGCCAAGTACACGCTGAGCCCTTGGCGCACTCATCAGCTCAAGCTTCTTAAGTATTCTTTGCGCGCGAACTTCCTGCACTATCGCTAGTACTGTGTTAATAATAATGACAACCGATATGAACCAGGCATCACGTGGATCATTTAGCATCAAGAGAATGACAGCCAGCGTTAATATGGCAATCACAATTGGAGATATAAGATTGCGCCTAACCGTGATCAAAAACTCTTTCATTGACCCTTTTACTATAAAGTTTCTCAACTTGAATAGCTATAGCCGATCTTTACGGGTTATAATAGAGTAGTATGAAATACGTACACATTACCTCAACCAAACCCGTTATCGAATATCTGTCAAAGGCAATAATCGATAAACTAGGAGATGAGAGAAAAGTTCTCTGGCTTCTGTCTGGTGGTTCGAGCGGTGAAGTATGTGTTGATGTATCAAAGCGTCTTAGGTCAAAGAATTTAGAGAACTTGTACGTCACCATGACTGACGAACGATTTGGCCTAGTCGGTCACGCAGACGAGAACTGGCAAAAGCTACTAGACGATGGGCTTGATTTACCAGGTGCAAAGTTATACCGACCACTTATAGGTCTAGACAGAGCATCAACAACTATTCAATTCGCATATTGGCTTGAAAACACATTTGAAGATGTCGACTACACGATAGGAGTATACGGCGTAGGGACAGACGGTCACACTGCGGGACTAAAACCAGTACAATCTGCCATTGACGCAGATGGATGGGCGACAGACTTTGATGGTCACGACTTTGAACGTATTACCATGACGTTTAGCGCTATCTCGCAACTTGATGAGGCTATTCTGCAAGCGATGGGCAAAGATAAAGCCACTGTACTGGATGACTTCATGAACAAGGACATAGATCCAAAAACCCAGCCAGTACAAATTTTAAAAACAGTACCAAAGCTTACGGTGTTTACAGACTATCAAGACAGGGGAGGAAAAGAATGAAAATAGCTATATCAGGCCTTGGACGAATGGGCGGACAAATTGTGCAGAAATTGGTTGAGAGTGGCCACGAAGTAATTGCACACAATCGAAGCAGGGGACCAATTAATGAAGCTACTAAACTTGGAGCCATAGCTGCATACGAAAAAAGTGAAGTTGTCAGTGCTTTTGGCGATCAGCCAGTTGTGCTTTGGATTATGATTCCCGCAGAGGCTATTGATAACGAGCTGGATAAGTGGCTGTCGATTTTGCCAAAGGACAGCATAATCGTCGACGGCGGAAATAGCGATTATAGGGGCGACAAAGCTCGTTCAGATAAAACCACCGCCAGCGGTAGCGTTTTGCTCGACATTGGCACCAGTGGTGGTGTATGGGGTTATAAAAATGGTTTTTCTATGATGGTTGGCGGAGACAAGTCCGCATACGATAAAATCACTCCAGTTCTTGACACTCTTGGCAAGCCAAACGGCGGACACCAGTACTTTTCAACTAGTGGTAGCGGTCATTATGTAAAGATGGTTCATAATGCGATTGAATACGGCATGATGGAGAGTCTAGCCGAAGGCTACCGCATATTAAAGGACGGACCTTACGCTGATTTAGATCTAGCATCTGCTGGTGATATCTGGCAACAAAGTAGCGTAGTGACTTCGTGGCTAAACGACCTGACTCGCCAGGCGCTGCATGAAAATCCAACACTTGACGGAATCGAAGGCGTTGTAGCTGAATCAGGTGAAGCCCGTTGGACACTCGAAACCGCCCAGGAACTTGGTATTCCACTGCCCGCAATCCAGACTTCATTTGACGTTCGACTTGCCTCGCAAAAAGGCGACACCAGCTTCACGACCAAACTACTTGCTGCCATGCGTAATAAGTTCGGTGGTCACAGCCTTGACGGTAAATAAACGCAAGTGATACATTCCAGTCGTGCACTTTTTAGTCTCAAAAGCATAATTATTCACAGCCTGTTAACCTAGGAATATTTGAAATGGGTGACACCTGCATCAGAAAGATAGCAGAATTTGAACTGAGAAAGTTTGAAATTCGTTCATTATGGGCTGCCTTAGCATTTTGGTCTCTGCTAATTGTAGAGTTGTTTTATTTGTTATGTTATACTAAGTACAATATTCAACTAATCTATATTTATGGACCACCAGCAACAGGCAAACTTACTATAGCTGCTGAACTAGCAAAGATTACTGGGATAAAACTGTTCCATAATCATTTCACGCAAGACCTGGTTAGGGAAATTTATGAAGATTTTAGACCATTACGACAGGGTTTAGTGTCAAAAATTAGATTAGATGTATTTAAGTATGTAGCAGAACATAGTACCGATCTTATTTTTACTTATGTGTATGATGGTGATAATACTGCTGATACAGAGTTCATGAATATTGTTCACGAGGTAGTCGAAAAGGCAGGTGGTGAAGTTAAGCTTATTCACTTAATAGCACCCCTCGCGACTTTAAAGGAACGCGTAACCGAGCAATCTAGAAGAGTACACTATAAGATAAATAGCATCGAGATACTAGAGGAGAGCTTACGTAATAGTAACCAATTTGCAAAATACTCGAAGGGGAATCAACTTGAGATCGATACTTCGACTTTAAGTCCTATGAAATCAGCCAAAAAAATCATTCAATATTTGTCAGAGTAGTTCTAAGCTCCTCCACTAGAGGCTGCCACGTAAAATAGACCGATGTGAGCGTCAGTCTATTTTATTTGCTATAATAAGGATATGGAAGACATAGCCTCTGAAGAACGTTTTGACAAGATTGATGCCCAGTTAGAAAGAATTTCTACTGCATTAATTAAAGGTTTTGATCGAATAGATAAAACACTCGAAACAAAGGCGGACTCCGCTGATCTCCAAACAGCACTAGGACTACTAGATAAGCTCGCTAAGCGCCAAGAGATTTCTGATGATGAGCGGTTAGTCATGGGCTATCAGCTAACCCGTCTGCACGAATGGGTTGAAGCGGCGGCTAAACGTATAGACTTAAAATTTGTTCATTAGTTGCTCGCATAGAGTCTCCATTTGAGAAACTCCTTAGAAAAACATACTATCCCACAATAGGTTCGGTAATCGTCCTGAGCCCCTGCCATAAGCATTTTTACTTCTGTTAATTCAGAGGTAATTATTTTTGTTTGCTATAATTTGGATATGAGCAAAGTAGACCTCAAGAATATAAAACATCAGTACGCTGCAACTCTTTTAGTTACGAAGGACGGAAGACTCATAGGACAACAGTGAGACGAAAAGCCGGGAATAGATAATCCTGGAAAGATTGGCATGTTTGGCGGTTCTAGCGAGCCAGGAGAAACACCTCTTTCTACTGCATGGCGTGAATTGATTCAGGAAGAAACAAATTTGAAGACAGGCAAGAATTCTCTTATCCCATTCTTTGAACAAATTAACTGGAGAAAAATGACAAGTGAATGGGAGAGGGGATATTTTTTCTATACGAGAATAAGTAACAAACAGCTTGATGAACTTGAAGTCTACGAAGGGGTAGGATGGAGGGATATCATGGGGTCTGATGATCCTAGCCTCGCAGAAGTTTTGAGACCTGTCATAAATAAATTCCTAGAACTATCAGTCACATCAAACAAGCTCTAAGCTCATTCATTAAGGACTAGGGATTTGCCTGCTTTGCTTTACCTAGCCAGTAATACTCAGTAGCGTCCAATTTCCACCATGATTGTCACTTCGCAGATGAAAATGCGATCGGCCGTCTGAAAGCGTCAATATCTCGGCGATTCGCTCTCCTTGGCGCACCAGACAACGCAAGCCAGCGTCAAGGAAATCATAAGTAGCGCCTTCATAAACTATTCGGCGAGGGTAGGCTGCCAAGTCTTTCTTAAAACCCATTGCCGTGACTGCGACTTGCTCATTGATATTCATACGATTCATAACTTTTACTCCTCCAAGAGATAAATTTAACGACAAAAAGACTGACGACAATTGATAGGTCAGTAGCGGAGTTTGGAGCAAGTAGTTTGGATAGGAGGAACCGACCGCTAGGGTTGCTCTGTTTACCAAAAATACTGGTGTAAAATTTTACGGATTACAGGGGCTCTTGGGAGTAAATGACTACCAGTGTGCGTATATCCGCTGTTATGAAGTGAGACTTCGTACGTAAGTCTGTAAGTGAAAAGGTATCCACCAGTACCTACATGACTATAGCTAGTATACACCTGCTCATAAGGGCAGTGTCAATACATCAAACTTGCATAAGAGCACTTAAAAAAGTTAGAATGAAGTGATTAACATGGAGATGAAATTGAAAGAAAAATCAGCCTTGGTCATCGGTAGCGGCGGTAGGGAACACGCATTTGCAAAAACAATCGGTGACATACCGATATACATGCACCCGGGCAATGCTGGCACCCAGCTGATGCCTAACATTACAAATCTTGATTCTAAC
>Ga0172381_10004322_pt1 | contig 14744 bp, 18 predicted proteins | sample Leawel6488metaG_FD_119754 | JGI IMG/M metagenome (GOLD analysis project Ga0172381, IMG submission 119754) | Leachate microbial communities from a municipal landfill in Southern Ontario, Canada - Leachate well 64-88 metaG | ecosystem: Engineered > Solid waste > Landfill > Unclassified | place...
GCAGGCGCAGTTCGCGTTCATCATAACGCTTTTCCTCCGTCGGGCGCAGCTTGAATAGATAGATCAACACAAGCGCCACAGCGAATCCGTTGCTTAACACCTGAATCCATATATCGTTCATATGCATATACCCCTAACAGAAGAATTGATTCCACTTGCCCGTGCTCGTACATACCACGCTACCGGATGATCCAGCGGGGTAGGCCAGCGGGTCAGTCAGGCCGTCTAGCGTATCGCCGCTGTATTGGTAGAGCGTCATTTTCCCCGAGCCGCGCAGTGACAACGAGTACTTGCGCCCTACTAGACCGGATGTAGCTTGCGGTAGATATACGTCAATATCGCTTGAGTTATTGAACACTACGTAACCGTGCGTGCCTAGCGTAATGCCGGTGGTAGTTTCTGTCGTCGCCTGCACAAAGCCATTTAGCGAGTGCGTGATGGTATCTGTCGCGGATGCGACCGAGCTAATGCCCGCGCCGCCTAGCAGGCTAAGCGTATTACCATCGCCGATAGTCTGGGAACTGCCGCTGTTACCTGCCGCCGTGAAGGATGTCATGCCGGTACTGCTAGCCGCAATGGTCACTTGCGCACCGCTGCGCGTCAAGGTGATGTTAGTCCCAGCCGCAAGCGTTAGCGTTTGCCCGTCGCCTAGCGTGATAGTGCCGCCGTTAGCGTACACCTTGACTGTGCGCATCGCGCGTGTACCGATGTATTCAGTCTCGCCGCTAGCCGCTGCGGACTTGTGTACCGGAGCGGGCTGGCCTCGCACTAGCGAGAGTACACGCTTGATTGCATCGCGCGATGTTGCAGCTAACCGCATTAGCTATACTCCTCTGTCATGTCTACCACCGTCATTGTGATGGTGTAAGTACCGGCCTGGGCGGATACGCGCCAGCCCGTGCATGTGCCTTCGTAGCCATCCGGCATGAGGTAGTTATTGCCTAATACTGGTATTGTCATACCAGAATGCCGTAATACATAATCCCGCGAACGGGCCATGTGCAATGACTGGACAAGCTTACCGCGCGCGATGCTAAGCGCTGCGCCGGGTGAGCATGTGCCTAGGTTAATCGGCGGCGCGAATCTGGGTGTAGGCACGGCTCCGCGCACGTAAGGGCATGACTTGTATATCACGCCGCCTGGCCCTAGTACTTCATAGCTGCCCGTGAGGTAGGCAATCAGCGCGGTAGGCGCATCGCTGCTACCGTATATGCTTTGGTAGTATACGCATATCGCGTTATACACTTCCGTATTATTGGCGTACTCAGTGATGCTCTTGCATTGTGTAATGCGCGTGCTGGCTGTGGTAAGCGGAAGTTGCTTAACGGTGTAATCTCCAGGCGCGGTACCGCCGTAATTCCACCATGTACCGATGAGCTGCGTAGGCACGGCCACGCCGCCCACGCCAGCCGCCGATGGCATGCTGCGAATCAGTTCACCGCCCGGATCAGTCAGCAACGATTCTAGCGCATCGCCTAGCAGCATGGGGCTGTCGAGGTACACGCGCGTTACAGGTATACGATCCATAGTGATACTGTAATCGGCGTTAGTCAGCTCTGGCCCGCCGTGCGCCTTAGTGGTTTTCAGTAGTAGTTCGATGATGCCGTATGTATCATTCCCACCAAGGATGTACGTAGCCGCTGCTGTTTCATCGTATACTTTCCAGTAGCCCTCGATGGCGGTAGGCAGCGCGCTTAGCGCCGGTGTCATAGCAGTAGTTAACGGATCCACCTTGAAGCGGATGCAACCGCCTTCAACATCTATATCATAGTTGCCTGGGTCTATATCCTCCCAGCCCGTACCGCCTGCATTACCACGTACAACTACAGTAGTATCAGGGTGTATGCGCTTCGGGCGCATGTGAAATACTTCCGTGTTAATCGTTGCTGTTGCTAGCGCCGTACTTCCGAATATTTCACGTACACAATTTTTCCACACATACGCAGATGATATACCGACATCGTTCAAGTCCCAGCCGTCATAACTGAAATAATCCCCGCCGTCAATCTTGCAAATACCGGACGGCGGTATCCCACGGTCATAGGCGTGTATTGAGATGATAGTTGTATCAGCCGCATCGCAGCCACCGGCGAGGTACGCATCGAGCGTCTTGTATGTGCCGCTCAGCGGATACCATGCGTTAGTGTACGTAGCTGGCGATGGATAGTACACCAGCCCACCGCTAGCCATGGGTATCAGGTCGAAGTGCGACGCGCCGTTAATGGCAAGCGCGGCAGTCTGGTATAGCTGGCCTGTGCGCGTAGTGGTGGCGGCAGTCAAGCACTGGCGGACGCGCGCGCAGTAGTCGATAGCGTTACCCGCGATGCTGAAATCGCCGCTCTTGATGGCGTTACGCGACGTAACATAACCGCACCAGATTGCGGCGGTAGTGCTTACGTCAACATCGTAGACGGCCATGTCTACCAGCGTGCGCGCCGGGTTGCCGGTAGCCCAATCGTCAAACCAGTCTGAGACGCGATGCCGCACGCGGAATGTCATACTACCAGGTTCGTTGATGTGCTGACCGAAGTCTAGCATCTCGAACGGCAATGCCATGCCATCCGGCGCTAGGCCGTCTGTGGCGTGATCCGGGTGAGTAGCGCGCAGTAGTAGATTCATTACTCGTTCTCACTCTCGATTTGGAATACCAACGTGAATGCGCTGTCGCGATTCTTGCCAATATCGCCCATGTAGCTAGCGCTTACCAGCACGCCATTAGCATAACCGACGTAGCCATCACCGGCCACGGTTACGCCGCTGCCGATGCGGTCATTCCAATCCTCAATGCTAAGCAGCACGCCATAGCGCATGAGATGTATAAGGTAAGCGTACTCCCACGCCGTGCAACTTATGCCCGTGATGGTAACTTGCAAATGCGAGAATGTTACGTCAGTGCCATAACTCGCGGGCAGCATCATACCGTCAGATGATTCGTAATATGGATTACGCGCCGTGGGCTGGATATGTATCACGGGGTTAAGCGCGATGTACTGTAGGCCGCCGCTGCTATCACTCCATGAATGGTATGTGCTGGGAGATGCGCTAAGCTGCGAGAATGTGCCCGGCCCTTGCTTGTAATTCAGCGTGCCCGTGATGCCGGTTGTAACCGTGTTCGACACACGCACGATAGTGTAGATACCGGCAGAGCGTGAACCTTGCTTGTAGCCCCAAACCACGTCTACCCAGGTAACAGTTTTCGCGCCATCGTCTAACCCGCCTGCGGAGCCTGATACAGTCACGTTTGCGGAGCCAGCGCCAAGGCTAACGCGATGATCTCCAGCAATGTAGTAGATGCCTACATCGCCGTCGGCATTTAGAATTGCAGCGGCTACATCGCTGGTTAGGGATGCTTCGTCAATGATGATCGCGGACGTAAGCCACGGCGGGATATTGCCATCGGTATAGCCGGATACTGCGACCTTGACACCTGGGATACGCGGGTTATATGCATCTCCAACGCTGCTTTTTGATTGCAGATATATCGCGTAATGGTGTACGTCTTGCGCGTCCTTGCCTAAGCGTTGCGGCGCTGTCCAGTTAACGAGGATATGCTGCGGCCCGATCACGGCGATAGCATTAATATCGCCAAGCACAGACGCTGCATTGAGCAACTTGGATTCATCGCCATCGCCATACCACGCTACAACGCATAGTGCATACTTGCCTGCTGTGATAGTACCGTCGCTGCCTTCCGCCTTAGCGCCGTGAGATATGTTAGCGTCTGGCGCTGGGCGTGCCGGTAGGATTTTCAGGTAACTAGCCATTCCCCGCCTCCGCTAGCTGTAGATTACTGTATCCCGCTATAGCGCGCGCAAGTTCATCAACGTTACCAATGTATACTATAGACGTACCGCGCGACGATGAAACAGACGCGCTGATAGCCCGTGCGGATTGCGGTGTACCCGCGTTCACGATGGAGCGGCGTTGTCCCCGCTGGCGCAGACGAGAGGAGGATTTCGCACTAGAGAAATTACGCTCTATATCATCGTCTGTCATCTGCTGGATTTCAGCCAATGAATATGACTGGCCTTCGTTCCCACCCATCGCAGCCATCTCGACTTGTTCTTCATAGGAGAAACTGTTATTACTGGTAGCGCTACCGCCATAACTCCAACTACCCTCGGCTGCTGGCATGCCTTGGCCGATATAAGGTATCTCGGCCTCTCCGTAATAACCAGCGCCGCCCTGGGATGTACCCGATGAATCAATAGGGTTCTGGTTGATAGATGCTATAGCGTTAAGTGTCCATTCCAACGGCTTGGCTAGTATCGTTAGCGCATCCCCGATAGTTTGTAACGCAGTAATAAGCTCTGGCGTGTTAGATACAAAATCCTGGAACCCCTGTACCATATCGTCTATCATACCGGGGTTATCTTTCATCTTGTCCGCTAGCTCTTGCATCCACCCAGCTAACGTGGATATTGCGCCGCTAACAGCATCGCTAGTAGTGATATATGCGCCGATGCTCTCTAGGAAGTTGCCCCATGCATTATTGAGTTTCTTCTGTGCCCCTTCAAACGTGTTCGCCTTATCAATACTAGCCTGCCAGCCCGGTTGTGTCGCAACCAAAAGCGCGCCTAGTTTTTCCGTGGCTGATGCGCCTTTTTCTAGCTCAAGATTTAGCCCCTTAATCTTTGGCGTAGCGCCGGAAAGATATGCCGCAATGGTTTTCGCACTTACTTCCCATGCCTTACCGGTAAGTTCGCTATATCCTATTACGGCCTGTGTGTAGTCTGGTATTTGTTCGAGTGTAATTTTCCCTAGCGCTAGCCCGTATTTCTGGATAGATGCTACAGCCTCATCATCCATGGCGGTAGCCAGGCTCACGGCCCCTTGTTGCTTCACCAATGATGCTATATTGGCTTCGGTATTTTGTCCCCGCACTTTCAATGCAGCAACTAGCTCGACATTGACGGCGATTTCTTTTTTGGCCGCCGCGATTGGTGCTTCAATCGCCGCCGATATATCGTTGTATAGAGTTTTGAGAAACCCTATTTTGCTGTTTAGCTCAGTATATGACCCTTTGAGAGCATTGACTACGCTGCCGTGCTTGCTATGCTTGACCGCGACCTTATCCCCGACAGTCTCAAGGTCGCGCAGCTTGCTAATAGCGCCGCTATCATCAACCGTAATCTCAATATTTAGCTTACGATCTGCCATGGTCTAGCCTCTCGCTCTGGCGGATATGCCGGAATACATCACAGCCTTGCTGTATCCACGCGGGAGTATCCAGCCAGGATTCAGGATACCCGTTGTTATAGCACTGCCAGATAAAATGCTCTTGCTCCCAATATGCTAGACGCGGGCACGATGTAACCTTTACACTATGCCCTGCATCATCGCGTAATTGATACACATTATCAATACATCTCTCGCCGTCGCAACCTTCGCAATCTAACCCGACTGCGACGGCGGCGTAAAATCCAAGCGCAGGTTATCACTGGCGCTACAGTTGGTCAGGTCAACAATCTCATTTGCCAACGGACGCAGCAAACCAGGGTCTAACCGTTCCACAAAATCCAACGTTAACGGGGTGTACGTCTTGCCGATGATGGCAACGCTCTCACGCTCCGGGGTAACATCCGCGCCGGTTTCATCGCGCAGCCCGCGTATCGTCTTAACGCCATAGGCGATGTACAACATGGCGTATACCGTGCCGTTGCGTTTCCCGGTAGCCTCGCGTGATGCGGAATCAATGTACGTAATCACGCGCGCGGGTAGCGCTTCAACGTCAATCTCTGCGCCTGCGCAGTAGACCGTTTTGCCTGCCAGCCGTGAGCGGAATAACACCGGATTCGCGGGTAAGTCTGTGTCTGTGATCTGTGGCATTGCTTAACTCCAAGCCATGGTGAATGCAGCGCTAGCCGGGTCTTGGCATAGCACTAGATCATGTATCAGCACGCCGTCGGATTCGATGCTCTTAGGCGATTCCGCCAGCTTGCCGATGAACGTGCATGTCAGTACACTACCCACCGCGCCACCAGTGTTGTAGCCCCATGACACAGTCAGTGTAGTCCCAGCCATGAACTGTGTGTACGGGTTAGACTGCGTCAGTAGCCGCTCTTCAAGGCGCAGGTTCAAGCGCGGGTCATAGCCCGTAATGATGGGGATGCCATACCCCGACGTGCTGTTAGCATCAGGACGTGCTTCAACGCGCGGCATGGCTTTGAAGTTAACGGCCTTGATAACCAGCGATGGTGTAGCGGTATGGCCCGTCACGCTAAGCGCTGCGCCTGCCCAGGGCACGCCACGCTTGCCGGGGAATGCCGCGACGCTCTGGGTAGTCTCAGTGTACCCGGCGGCGGATGCGCTACCAGCAGCGGGAGCCTTGCCGCGCAACTGGAATTTGTACATCGGGATTTTGCCCGCGACAAAATCCACCTCCATCCCTGTGCCTACAAGGTTCAGCAGGATGGCTTGCCGGTTGTTAATGTTCACCGTGATATCATCCATCGGATCGAGTGAACCACCGTCGGCGTAGAAATGCGGATCAGCGATGATATACGTGAACGTCTTGTTAGGCGTGCTGCCTACAAGGTTCTCGCTGCATCCACACGCGCGTAGAATACTACCCTCCGGGGGCGGATCATCTACGGAGTATTGGCCGCGCACTTCCATATCGAACGCGATCTCGCTCCATCGCCCACCGCGAATCGGCGCAGACGGGTAAGCACTGCCCATGATCCCGCCGCCGTTCAACGCCTCAACAATCTCAGGCGTCCAGCTTGAGAAGTTGTACACGTTGTATGCCGCCGCCGCCTGCGGGTTAGCACGCGACCCGGCGGCATAGATGATTTGTGTTTGTGTGCTATGACGTTGGTATGACATTAGTATCTGTACCTCACTATCATTTCATATGCGACCGTCCCGTAGCATGGCTCGTTTGCGGGCGGGTTCACTGGGAATGGTATCTCGCTAGAGATAGGATTGATGCTGTTAACGCCTAGTGTCCACATGGCATTGACGCTAGTGAACGGCGTGAACAAACACAGTAATTCTTCGATGGCGTAGCGCGTGATCTCAGTATCGCGCGATTCTACAAGCACCGTTACAGTATACTTTACATCGAGCCTGGTGTTGCCGTCATAGTTTACGTCGCCGCCTTCGATCTTGACGAATGCGTAAGGGTATACTCCGACAGCTTGCATGCTCCCAGCTAGCGCGCCTTCGAGCGTTGTGCCTGCTACGATCTGCGTTAGGAATGAAGCCTCGATTGTGGTAATGGCGCTAGTTGGCATCTATCGGTGGCCTCCATCCTACTTTCATACCTGTATCGCCTCGCAGCGATATGTAGTTATCAAGACCATTCTCGATGTAATGCTGCGCCTTGATGGTATATCCTACGCGATACTTAGCACATACATCTTTACCTCCAGCCTTGAACGCCATACACATGGCGGGGCTGTTGTCTAGGAATGTATCGCGCACATGCCCGCCCTCATCAATGATACGCGCGTATGCTAGAAACACGCTGATACTTGCGTGATGGAAAGAACCTTTTTTGTAGACTAACTGCCAGTTAGGAATATGGCGAAACCATTCCTTGAGCCGGTTAGTGCCGCCGCGCGGGAACTCAGTGCCCGTGATTTTACCCGCGTTCTTGCCAGATTTGATGCGCTTCGCTGGCTTATACGCATTAGCAATCATATCGTGCGAATGACGGCCAGCAGGCGCAGCCTCGCTAAACGCAGCAGCGAACGCCGCCGCCTGAGTTTTGATCTCTAGCGTCAGTGGCGCGTCCCATCCGTATTTACCGGCTGCTTGCCCTGCTCTCACTTCTTGCCCCTTGCCGTGACCTTGCGCGGCTCACCCGGAGGCTCGGTTGGCGCGGGTAACGGCGCTACAGGCGCGGCATAATGATTCAGTGTGGCTTGTTCGCCTTGCGCCTGTAATTGCGCGATGACGGCATTAGCCTCTTCCTCCGTGTTATACGTCTGCGCAATACCGTTGATACGGTATACGCTAATGCGTGGTATCCACGGGTTATACTCCAAGTTAATCAGCCACTTATCATCATAGCCGTCAACGTGCTGTGCTAACATACATCGAACCTCCGCTGCTGATACCGGCCCAGTATTGGGCGATCTTGATTAGATAGGCGTAGGTGCTGCCTACGTCCTGCCCGGTGTTGCTGGCAAGCTGCAAAGCGCGATGCTGCGCCAGCCAGAAATTAAGCTCACTCATTACAGCCGCATAGTCTACAACACATCCTGTGATGCTGTACGCTGCTGTGGTATCCGTTGCTGCTGTGACGATACTACCCCAGCATGATATGTTGTATGTGCCGGTTGACGCGGCGGCTGTGATAGGGGCTGTGGAATTTGCGAATTGCAGGCAGTACGGGTTTCCACCCCATTCTGCACCTGCAAGTTTCCACAGCCCCGTACCCATCAACTGAAACACATGCGCTGAATCAGACTGTACAACCGCATTTGCGATGAATGTGTTATATTGCGCGTCTGTGAGCCATAGCGCGGTAGCGCCTGCATCATTAACGCCAAGCTTAACACGTTGCAGTACAGTTTCAACAGTCAGTGTTGCAGCCATTCGTTACTCCTAGCTGGCGGCGTTAAGGATTTCGCCGGTCAACGCAACCTGCGCGTCCGCGTCGTGCGCGTAAACGCCGGTCATAATCCACTTAAGCGTAGCGTCGCTAGCAGCGATGACGCCGCCGTTATGCAGCTTCACCGGCCCCATCACCAACGGCGCGCCGTCCGGGTGAACGATGAACGCCGCCGGGGTGCTGGCCCCGCCCCAACTCGTGGTAGTCGCGGCAGACACCGGAATCACCGGGCAACCGAACACCGTCAACGTACCGCCGCTGCTGATGTTGTACCCAGACGCCGAGCTATACAGCCGCGCCACGGCATCGAAGAAATACCCGTATGCCGTTGGGTGCATCATGCAACGGAATTGCGAACAGTCGCCACTACGGTTAGCCGCCGTGGTAACGAGCGTGTTGGCGAAGATGCCAAGCTCCGTAGCAGTGGCGCCCTTAAAGTTGGCATAGCCCGCAGTAAGGGTATGCGACTGCGTAGGGGTTGCGGCAATCAGCGCGGCGATGTAGGACTCGATAGCCGCGAGGTAGATAGACTCGACCTGCGCCTTGTTGGCCTTCACCAGGCTAGCGCCGGTCAGCGTATCGCCACCGGCCTGCATCGGAGTCAGCGAGATGGTGGCCTGACACTCGGCAACCGTGAACGCCTTGTAGGTATTGTTCAGCAAGTTGGTAGTGGGGGTACCGTCCGTGATTGAACCCGCCGTGATGGCAGTCCACACCGGCATGGAGAACACGCCAGCGGATGCCTGCTCGGGGAACGTAACATTACGTCCCAGGTAGCGCACCAACTCAGGGATTGCGCCATCCATATACTTGATTGCAGCATTCGCCGCATCAGTATACATAGTTTGTTGAGTGTACGACATGATATTACCTCATGTGATAGATTCACAATCCAGGCTTACCACGTCTCACTCCGCGTAACTAGCGTTACTTGCGGGCCGATCTAGGTTGCCATAACCTACGACATACTACGGCTTGCTGCGCTCTAAGCGCGCGTATGCAAGTTCCAGCGGGTTCTTGTACTGCGGCTGTGTGTCTGGCATTTTAACTTCCGGCTCTGGTTGCGGATCGTTGGCGTGCAACTGCGCTTCGAGAGACGCATTGCGCTTGGCGAGCTTTTCGGCTTTAGCCGCGATAGCCTCCACGGTGGGAGCTTCGATCAAGTCACGGTCGTCGTCTGGTAACTTGTAGTGGCGCATGATACGCTCAGTTGCAAGCTCGAGCTCCAGCTTGGTAATGCGAGAATCGTCGCCGATTTGCTGGAGTACATACTCTTTCGCTTCAGGCTTCGCAGCCAAAAAGCGGAGAGTAGAATCCAGGCGCGCCTTGTCGAACGTGGGTTCTTGTGTTTGCGCGGGCTGCGCGGATGGCTCTACCACTGGCGCGGCAGGCGGTTCAACTTGGTTGGGTTCGTCAGTCATTTTGAAAATCTCCCTGAGATGTGTCAATAAACTGCTGGCCTGGAGCGGGTTGCGGCTCAGGCTTGTTTGACTTGTATGTCCATGACGCGCCGTATAGTGCGAGTACACCATCCATCTGCGACCGGACATAATCGACATAGGAGAACATCGGATCAAGCACTAGCTCACGGTCTGTACCGCTAGGCCGCTGCACTGGCGTAGTTGTATCCACGCAATATACTTGCTGGAAGTATAGCGGCTTTAGGCGGTCGAACTCGGTAGCTAGTTGATCTACAACGGCGGTGCTAGTCATACGGTCTAGCGGCTGGTCGCTGCCGGTGAATACCCAAGAACGGCGGGAGCGTAAGTCCTGTTCCACTTGCGCGCGGTTACGGACGTAGCCGGAGATTGCCGTTTTAGCACCCGGCCCTAACTGCGCCTCGCGGATTAGCACCGCGATTTCTTCCAACCGTTCGAAGGAACACCGCGCCGGGTATAGCACACCGGCGGGGGATAGCGGGTTATAGTGATAGCGCACGGCATCCGCCTTGGCGTAGCCCTGGCCTACAAGCGTCTGATCTGCCGCGCCGTATTCCCGGTAATCTAAGATCGCCCAGCGTGCGCCGTCATAGACCCATATGCGGGTAATGGTAGATTCATCTTGTAGCTTGAGGCATTGCGTAACTGTAGTCTGCGATGCATCTGTGATGTGTTGCTGCATAACGCCTTGCAACTCAAGCCAGCTGCCATCTACCAGCAAGGATAGAACTACTTCCTCCGGTGCAACGGGCAGTGATTCCGCGCTGTTGAATCTAGCACCCGTTAGCACATAACCCGCTAGGCGTGTTATGGGAATGCGGTTAAGCCCTGTCATAGACTCAACATCGTATACGCATCGCCCGGATTCGTAGTCGTGTAAATCTGGCGCGCCGTAATCCGCAGGCCATGCAGCCAGTCCCGCCATGCCGTTGTAATTAGTTAGCGCCACGGGGGATTATACCACAAACAGCGGAATTGTGGTACTTAAATGCCGTAAATCGCCACAATCGCCGCGCTGTTGTAGTCGCTGTGCTCTGCGACCCAGCGGCCCGTCTCATCAACTTCCATTGTTAGCGCCGCGAAATGTTCATGTGCACTCTCGCCGCGTTCGTCTAGCACTAGCGTAGATTCTACAGCAAAGCACGCATTCTGCGCGGCTATGCGCAGTTCATCTATCAGCCTTGATTTCAGCCCTAGGTTTTTAGCGTTATCAGTGATATGCACGCAGCCGCAATCTGGCCACAGTTCTAGCAGCGCTTCATGCAAGCCATATCCCACGCCGTTCAACTCGCACGTCTTGCCATACGGCAGCGCGCGGCTAACCCACGGCCTAGCCCATTCTACAATCGCGGCTGCCTGTTCTGCATACGTCATGTTATGCGGCACGGTAAATATATCGTCAACGGTGTACGTCTTGGTTTGTTCCACCACGCTGCTAGCGCCAACGCGGATGCGCATTGCTACTGTGTAGTCTGTAACCTTGCCGCTGTCAATGCCAACGAGGTACTGCGGAGTAGTCGGCACTTCTGGGCATGCCGTCAGCAGCGGGCTGTATAGCAGGCGTGAACCGGCAGCAATGGGTTTGCATTCGACAAACTGCAAGAAGTCATTTGATGTATACAGCGCTTTATCTTCAAAGTAACTCTCGCGTATTGTGCGCTTACTGCCAGGCGGGATAAACTCTCCGTACTCACGGATCATCCTACTGCCGCCGTAATGTAACTGATGGAAAAACGGCGTCCCGTCCGCGCGTTTTAATGTCTTGCTGTGTTCAGCCAAACTAGCTCGCGCTCCCCCTACGCCAATCTGAATGATCTTCCCATATCCCATATCCATAGCATCACTGACGGCGGGGTACATCGGGCCTACAACCACTTCCGGCTGCGTTTCGTGAGCTTCGTCAATCATAATCAATCCGGCGGTATATCCCTGTGTACCTGACTTCGCGGATTCATCGGTAGATAACGCCATGATCCCGCCGCCGTTAGACCACTGCACTTCCATCTGATTATCCGCGATGCGCTTAAGTCCCAAATCCTCTTGCGTGGCCTTAGTCCAGCAATCAATACGGCGCAGAATTACCCGCCCACCTTGGCGCAGCGTGGGGAATGCCGCAATAACAGGTATTCCGCGTCTAATGTATTCCATCGCCACCAAGCATGCGGCAGTAGTTTTCTTAACTTTCTGTCGCCAGCCTTGCAGGTTGATGTGTGTATGTGCGCACATATCAGACGCAATCTCGCGTTGCCATGGGAGCCATTCTCTAATTTGATGCGTATACGGAATGCGGTCATTGCGCGATACGATTAGCCGTCTAAGTTCATCTAGATCATCTAGAGTGATAGGATCATACGCGTTCTTAGGCGATTCTATTACTGGGCTATTGCGTGCTTTTCTAGGCATGTTCCACATCCAATAGCGTATCGCTAAGAGTTTTCACATCCAGCCCGCCATATAGACACTCATTTATCAGCCCATTTAGGTTGGGCAACTGGCTCCATGTACCCGGTGTCATTGTGCTATATCCGTTGAAGTATTTACCGCCGCCCATGTCAAGACCAGCGAGATATACGCGCCTCGGTTTGCCGTAATATTTGTATGCCCAATACAGCAAACTTACAGCGCATCCGCTAACTGTCGCATCGCCGTATAGAGATTTCCACTGCATATAGGGTGTATCTAGGTGCGCCGTGAATTGGTAGTCGCTCCATGGACACATTAGCGCTGCGTGATGAATCTCGAGCATATCATCGCGGCGGTGGTTGAACCACGATGTACGCGGCGCGTTGGTATCCAGTATCACGCGCGAGTCAAGATGCACAGGCAAGTCTACCGCGCCATTCACGCCCATGTGATAGCAGTCTGGCGGCAGGCGGTCTAACGCTTGCAGCACGTTCTTACCCGTGCCGAATACGATAGCCTCATCGTGTGTAGCGAGTATATCCAGATGGTCGAATATATGCCGTCTAGTGAACGGCGCACACACGGTAATGGTAGCGCTATCTAGCATCGCGTGCATCCTTGTAGAATTGCCATGAATCATCCTTGCGGAATACGAACACATGTACCGCTGTATCGTGCATGCGCAGCCAATGCCCGTCGCTATAATGCGCATGCGGTATACATTCATGGTGTGCGAGTTCATACCCGGCGGCGGCGAACGCTTCCACCGTCTCGCCAAAGTCGCGGTTATAGATGCCGGGATGTACGGAGGTAGGCGTGGCGCGCCAATCGCGGCCTAGGATTTCGCCGACGATAATGTAGCTGGCATCTAGCAGCGCCAGGAATGGCGGTAGCGCTGTATCGTCTAGCATGCTGATAGCTGTCCATAGCAGTATGGCCTTAGCCTTCCACACGCGCTCTGTACCGTCTTGCACGGCAAATGTGTAACCTGGATTTGCGCGCTTAGCCTCTGCTATCGCCGCTTCGTTAATGTCCACCCCACGGTATACACGGGCATGACGCGCAGGTACACATGGCGTAAGCCTGCCCTTGCCGCAAAACATGTCTAGTATCACTTCGCGGTATGCATCCTCTGGCGGAAGCACGCCGACGCGATATAGCAACTCTTGCAGATACAGCGCCACGTCGAAGCCTTCCGGGTTGACGCCTACCGGTTTGATATACGAGGTAAACAGCGGATCAGTCCATGTCATCTCAGCCGCGCCTGCCTGCTGTGCTGGAAGTGCTCGACGATGGGCTTCACTGTAGGATAGTACACGCGCGAAATGTCAAAGATAAAGCAGTATTCAGGCGGTAGCCTATATACATTGACATTCTCGCATTCACGGAGTAGCTCGACCAGCGCCATCTGGCTAGTCAGATGCCTAGCATCCATGCGCGATAACAGCGCGTCTACCAGCTTGCGCACCTTGGGTGTGTTGCTGTAATACTGAGTCCCGCCCAGCAGTTCAATATCGCGCAGATAGTGTACTCCAATATCATACGCGCTGTCCCACGCCTCGAACAGCAACGGCGTGCTATGGAACACGCTATCGCTGTCAGTGTAGACTATATCGCTGTCGGGGTATTCGGCAAGCGCGCGTTGTACGATGCGCGGTTTCCAGTGACACACGGTGTCATACCAGTTGCCTAGGCGGTCGCACTCATACGCGACGTGCGGGATATTCAGCGCGTCTAGGCTGCGCTCTAGTTTGGCCGCTGCGCCTGCGTAGTCTGGCGTATGCCAGCTAACTACTGTGTAACTCACTTATCACCAATCCTTAGCAGTAGTCCCAGTGCGGCCAGCACGATTAACGCTATACCCATGCGCATAGCGGCATCAAATCCGCTGGCATAGCACACCACGCCAGCGCACCCAATGGTATAGTCAATGATCTCAGGTTCCACTTTCATTAGGACGTCGCCTGCTTGTTCACGGGCAGCGTGCCGACATTGTGCGTACTGCAAGCTGGCAACAGGATCAGCAGCGCAATCAGCGCGATAATCAGGATTCTCATGTTCGCTCCAAAATTAGGATGCAAGATTATACCGCGCATGTTACAATTCTGCATGCGAGTAGTAACGGCTTACACCCCTGATTATGAAGAACTGGCGCTGCGCCTAATCGAGTCATGCGACACTTACGGCGTACCCTTCACGGCCATCCCCTACGAATCGCGCGGCACATGGACACACAACAATAACGCCAAGCCGTTGCACATCCTCTCCGCCTTCCGCATGCATCCTGCCGAGTCCCACCTGTGGCTTGACGCTGACATGATCCTCACCGCGCCGCTCCC
>Ga0172381_10004323_pt1 | contig 14744 bp, 32 predicted proteins | sample Leawel6488metaG_FD_119754 | JGI IMG/M metagenome (GOLD analysis project Ga0172381, IMG submission 119754) | Leachate microbial communities from a municipal landfill in Southern Ontario, Canada - Leachate well 64-88 metaG | ecosystem: Engineered > Solid waste > Landfill > Unclassified | place...
AACTGGAATTGCTCGACTGAATTCAACAAAGTCACAGGGCAGGTTATTATAAATTACCAGAAGGCAGGGGTCCAAGGGTATCTTGCTATAAATCGTTTTTCAAAAACGGAATCTCGATCCGAAGATGGAGTGATTCTTATGGCGAGGAGGTACTGAAGATGGGTCCTTCATTATTATTCATCTCAAACTCCCTTCATGACACCTGTATTGCGAGACTACAGGGGAGACTTCCAACAATCCCTGCAAGTCTTGATAATCCTTTCCTGACACCTCATGAGGGGGACAAAGGGGCTTCTTATGTAGAAGCAGAAGTGACAGAAAACGGGATTCTCCTGGCGTCCGACACCCCGATAGACTACGAGGACTTCATAAAATACCTCAAAAGCCTTGGAATAGGTGTTGAAAATATCGGAGTAAATATTTGTGGGTGATTAAGATGACAGAAACAATGAAAATATCAATTTCAAAGGATGGGATGAAAGTGGATGCAAATGGATTTGTGGGCAAATCCTGCCTTACGGAACTTGCAGAACTCGAAATGTATCTCAAAACTATAGGGGTTGACCTCAAAATCGCTGAACAGGTGATGAAATCTGAAACATATCAGAATTCCCTCCAGACTAATCAGAATGCCCGGAGGTACTGAAATGGTGATTTCATCTACTTCTATTGAATTTATTGGAATTATTTGTGGTTTGGTTTTAGTTGGAATCCTCGTAACAATCCTTACAGTCACTATTATATTACGTTTCATAGATTCCAATTATAATAAAAAATTTGAAGATACCCAGACAGCTCGTAAAGATGCTCATCTGATATATACAATTTTTGGATGGATTCTTTTTATAGTTACGACATATTTTATATTAAATAGCATTACAACGCCAATAATTGATGAAACCATTCAAATAAAAGAAATAGAATTTGGACAATCTGTCATAATTACATCAATAGACGATATTAATTACTCGCTCTATAATACGGAAAACGGTCTGGCAATTTCCCCTGGAGATGTAATTCAAGCAAAAACAACTGAAAAATTGTTTTTTGAGGGGGACAAAATGATCATGTCTTTTAGTCCGGTTCTCGGTTTAGAAGAACCTATGAATCAGGGGGGTGTCTAAAATGGTAAGTCTCTTTATTGTAGTCCCTGAAATGAGTGCAGGCAACAATACAAAAGACCGGCAAAAACTTTCTGAAACCGAAGTAAAACTCACCTACTGCCTGACGGAATCCCAGCGTCAGTCAGTAAATGCCATCCGGAATAAATACAGGAACCGGATTGTCCGCAACAACTCGATAAACGTCCATTCTCTCCTTGTCTGCAACGGAGATCAAAAAAAGATAATTGAACAGGATATTGAGGAAGCTGACAATGAAATGAAGGAACTTGCCGCCTGCATTCACAAAGATATCGAAATGTCCTACGGGATGGCCGACACTCCCGAAATCCAAAAGATGATAGAGGAGATAAAAGTCCCCAATCTTCATGCCAGTGTTAGATTCTTCCCTCTGGACGCTGCGGAAATTAAAAAAGGCGAGGTATATAGTGAGATTGCAAATGAAATCAAAGCAAAGGTATTTTCTGAAATCATAGGCCGCTTATCACCTATATTAGATATGCCTGATGGTCAGGTGGTTCCTACCCGGACAAAGGCCGCCTGGAAAAAATTAATCGTCCGTCTTCAGATGTTGAATATCCTTGAAGATGATGAGATAAAAGACAGCATCAAAAAGGCAGACGAACTCTTTGATAGAGATTCGTTGGTGCCATTAAAGGATTTCCTCTTAGAAAACGGATTGGATCTAAAACCTGTTGGGGGAAGAGCTGCTGCAGTGGAGATATGAGTGTGAGGTAAATGACAGATTCTACCTCCGATTTTTCGGATTTAATTTCACCTCTGCTCCTCGCAACCACAACGATAGTTATGTCTATTTTAGTTTTTTCAGGTTATTTGCAAAACGTTATAACCAGTTTAGGAGGCTCAGATTATGATGGACTAAAGGAGATACTTATAATGCCTATAGACTCTATGAAAGGGATGTCTCCCATTCTCATATTGTTGTCAGTGGTCTATTTCATATATCAGTTCATGATTATTTTAAGAAGTGATCTTGATCTAATAGAGCATATGAAGGGACAAACCTTTGAAAATAGTCAATCTACACATACTTCCAGAGACGCTTCAGAATTCATAATGCCTGGTGAAAATCCTGCTCCTGGATTAACTCCTCTGGTGATCTCTGACACTGTAACCACAAATGAAAAGACTCACCCTAATCAACCTCCTGAAGAAGATTTACATAAAATAAGATCTCGTGCGGATGTTGTAGAGATTTAAAAAAATGAGGTAAAATGAGGTAAAAATGCAGAAAATGAAAGAACCAGTTCCCTTCACCTGTCCCTTTTGTGGTGCAGAACTGAATGATTTGGAAAATATTGAAATGAACACTCAAACCCCTGGATTCAGGTGTAAAATATGTGAAAGCAAATTCCCTATCAATCATCCACATTGCTTGGATATAATCCGCGTGAGTGAAAAACAAGAACAAGCTCAAAGTAATTACCGTAAAAAAATTACCAAGAGGATATTCACATGAAAAAAAATGAAGATCTAAAAAGATCCCTGTGTATAGGGGCCCTGATGGGTGGAATGGCATTACTTCTGCTAGTGGTCATAATGTCAGTCCTTCCAGATTTTTATAAAGATTGTCCTATTGGGGCAGTGATAATCTCAATGATCATCTCATACCTTGTCGTGAATCTGGTATCTGGGCAGGGGATATAGTTTAAGAAAAAAATGAAGAAAAGGAGAAGATGAAGAAAATGAAAAAATACTTCCAAAGAAAGGAATCAAAACCTGAAATACCTGAATCTGCAAGAATAGATGTTGACGCCCCCCCTAAAAGCCATAGGTACAGGTGTGTGGTCTGTGGTATAAAATATGGTCTGTGGGGAAAAGATGAGGTCCTTCTATATAAAATAGTTAAACCCGAATCTGAAATAGAAACTCTTCCTCCCAAAGAAACGGTGTGCCCGATTTGCCTTAAAATCGGAAAAATAACCGTTGAACTCAATCGTATTGAAGAAGACCTGGATCAACGTGCATATCTCGGCTCTATAAAAGGGTTTTATGATCCGGCCTCTGAAGAAGTTGTAGAGTTAAAGGCCCGTGCCAAGGGATTAAAAGAAGAGTTAATTCGTCTCAAAGGTCATCTCCCTAAAGGTTCTTTATAATGGCTGCTTCAATATTCTTTCTAAATCTTAATTAACTCTTAAATTTTAGAAAATCAAAAAAATGGAGAAAATGAAAAAAATGAATACAAAAATTGCCAAACTGCCGACCCCTAATGAACTCCGTGAAATGCGTATTGAGAGAGGAATTAGTCAGGGGAAACTTGCAGAACTTGCAGGTATAAGTCAGGCTCAGGTAGCCCGTATGGAAACAGGGACCGTCAACCCCCGTATGGGGACTGTGGAGAAGGTTCTCTCCGCATTAGATACTTACGAAGCGAGTGTATTAAATGAAGAAAAATAAGGCAGCATTCGCTCAGACATCAAACACTGGAGAACATTACACGCCTGGATATATCATGCAGGCGGTGTATAAAACCCTGGGTGTAATTGAACTTGATCCTTCCGCAGACCCCTATAAGAGAGTAAAAGCCAAGCAGCACTATACAAAAGACGACAACGGCTTAAACAAACCGTGGAAAGGATCAACTTTCCTAAATCCCCCGTATGGATATGGAGTAGTTCACTGGTTCATAAAGCTCCTGCGGGAATATCTCTCAGGAAACGTGACAGAAGCGATAGTTGTATGGAAATCTGCAACAGAAACTAAATCTTGGGCTATACTAACCTCTATTGCTGAAATGGTATGTTATCCAGATCATAGAATCAGTTTTGAAGGCCCTCCTGGAGAAGTCCGTAACAATGGGTCAACTTACAGCACCACAATATTTTACATCGGGGGAAATCCCTCTAAATTTGAGGAAAATTTCAGTGATATTGGGCAGGTGTGGCCGGTACCTGTATCCGTAAAGGAACGAACAAGAAAAATACAACAGGAAATATTGGGTGAAGAATTCCTCCCTATATCAAATCTACACGGCATCAAAGCATAAAGGAGACCAATATATGGTTATGTATTCAGCAGTGGATATGAGGAAAAAGATATACCAGGCTTATTTTAACGATATGGATAGGTTAAAGTCTGTAATGGGATCACAATTGGAGGATTATTATTCTCAATTATATCGTGCAACTTGGGATTATGATACTGGTATAACCTGGGATTGCGAAGGGGCACACCCCCACTCCGCTCAAAAGAAAGTAAGGAAAAAGCCCTCTAAACCCCGACCAGAAAAACCGAAGAGGAAACCTATTAGCAGGCGAATGTCTGTTTTGGAGTTTTAAATGGTCTGAGATAAGTATATATACGTATAAGAATATACTTTAAATTAAAGGAGATAAAAAAATGGAGGTAAAAAAGGTGTTAACTGTAAAATTAGAAAACCCTTATTTTATAGTCGTATCCTCTGGAATAGCGACAGTATTAATAGTAACCATAATATCTATGATCTCTTGTACAGTCCCATTTTATGACTTATTCTGGGGAGGTTTTTTGGTTTGGGGATTTTTGATAGCTAGTTTTGTGATTTACTCATTCCTCTCTCAAAAAATGAAGGAGATAAAAAAATGGAGATGTTAAACAAAACAATGGATATAACCAGTCATGATTATTGGAAATATCGGGATTTATACATCCACAGAATGAGGTGTGAGTGCCCTATAATAAGGCACATTAGAAGATTAAATCGAATGCGAGATGATAACGTCCCGGTAATAAAAGTGAAAAACAAAACCGGATTAATAAAAAATGTCCGGGTCTGTCATACTGATAGGGAATTTAGAATATCATAGCTGAGGTGAATAATGAAGGTTAAAGAACTCATTCAAATTTTGAATGAAATTGTGGAAAACAACCCTGATGATGCTGAATGTGAGATCAGGATGCCATTCATTCAGACAATGGAATTTTCAGCTCTTCGTCGTATTAATGAATGTAAAGTTTATGAGGATAAATTGCGAAAAATGGATTTTGTGGGGATAAGATAAAAAGATGACAACATGGAGGGGAATATAATGGATTCAGGGAGATTTGAAGGAAATAAAGTCTATTGGTTTGAATATATCAATTGTGGTAGGGGAAAACATTTTATCAGAGCAAATTCGGAGGAAGATGCAAAAAACAAAATGAAAATTCTATATCCAAATGCACAGTTCAAATATATTGGTCTTGAGCCTTCCAATATGAGCCAGGAGGACAACCAAATATGAGTGATGGGGATGCAGGGGTAGTAACTTTTGCATTTATAATTGGTTTGTGGCCTTGGAGCTAAACAGAAACGACATAACTGAAGAATAAATGGAGAAAATGAAAGAATGGAAGAATATGAAGGAGATGAAAAAATGAACTCTGGAGAACGTCTTAGAGAAGAAGCAAAGGCATTAGATGATGAGAGCAGTTTCCTGGATTACCTGCTCAAAAGAATAGATGGCACAGATTCAAAATTTGAGGCAATACCTCTCATCTTATTTTTCAATGACAATCCAAAAATTAAAGGTGAATTCGTTCACGTATTGAAACAATCTAAAATCGAACTTAAAAAACACTCCGATATTAAAAAGAGCCTTGCAGACATCTATCAAAAAATCTCAACACTTCAGCCTGAAAAACCTTGTCCTGACTGTGGTCAAATCATGTATCTCAAACCAATTGACAAATTCCGGCAGGTGTATAGTTGTTCTACATGCTCACGCAAGGAATTTTTCAAAGATGGAGAACTGGACTCGGCCTCCTCCTCAGAAGTGAAAGACAACCCTAATGATGCTGAAGGAACAGAAAACAAAACGAGAAAACGTTGCCCCAAGTGCGGCAACGTAGATATCGGGGAAATGTTTTTTGCGACAAATAAAAACCTCAATTCTTCAGAAATTGAAGTTGAATGCAGAAAATGTGGGGAGATCTTCAAAGTGTCGGTCTCTCCAAGGAAATGAAGAAAATGACAGATTCAAGAATTCATAAATTTGAATGCAGAGAGTGCATTAAAACACAGTTATTCCCTTGTAAGGTTGAGGTTGAAAGTTATGGGTTTGTAGATCCTCCTACAAACTGCCCTTGGGAGGACTGTGGGAATAATGGTCCTCCAAAGTTCAAGAGGATAGGTGTATGGTAAAAATGCAGGAAATGAATGAAATAAAAAAAAGGAAATTCTGGAATGCTCATCTCGTTTTGAAATCCCAGATTCCTGATTATAAAGAGGGAGATGTGATCTATTGTTCGGAAATCCGGAAACGGCAGATGTCAGTCAAAGATCCCTCTCAGATTGCTTCGGATTTTGTCTATCTTTGTAAAATCCCTTCAGAACTCCTTGATGCGAAAGATACGGTTGCCATCCGCGAAATTGTAGATGCGGCCTTGCAAAAGAAAGCAGATATTATCCAGAAAAGGAGGACTGAGTTGATACTTTATTTGGATAAATTTCATAAGGTTGAAGGACCCCGCAAGAGGTTGCTAGAGGTTAAATGATGGACTTCATAATTCCTGTATTGATCTATCTGGGATGTTTTTTTATGGCTGTAGCCTTGGGTTCATGGCTCATAAGTGATATAACAGGCAAATCCTTTAAACAAATCTTCGGATTTTTTGCTATTATGATATCTTCTGCAGTTATCGCCTCCTGTGGATTATGTTTATTTGAGTTCCTTGCATCTCCTGATTTAACTCAGGAAATCGAAGTTTCAACTATATATAACAGCGAACAGATCTTGGGTGATCTGACTACTGCTGATTTAAAACATTATGAGTTCATCTCATCCTTAAATGATCAATTTGAACCAGGCGGCAAATATCTGGCAAAAATAAAATCAATGCCTGGCCTGTATTCTACGCACTTAGAAAAAATCTTGGGTCTGGCATAATCCCTGCACAGGAAATAATTGTGTCGATAAATGATGAATAAAATCGAATAAAAAAAGGAGAAATGAAGAAAATGGAATTTGATGGATGTTGTGGCTGTGAAAGCTGCGAACCGACGTACGATGAACAGAACTCGTCAATATGTACAGAAGAGATCCCTAACGAGCGTGGAGAATATCCGAAAATCGAAGACGTAAAAGTCTGCCCGAAAAGCAGTTCTCTAATGAAGTATTCAGGCAATGATCTAAAAACCCTTAAAAAACTCATAACCTTCAAAGAAGAACATCCACAAATATTCAAACTTATTTTGTGTTCTTCATTCGTAGTTCTAACAGGGGCCTTCTCACTGATGGAAATCTCAATTATATTCTTTTCTTCCCCAGAATGCACAGGGATACCTTGGATACCTGTGACATTTGAGCAAATGGTAGATGATTTTAAAACGGGGGCAACAATTCTCTTTATACTCCAAATTATAGGAACAATCTCCGCAAGCATCAGTTATTACAAAGCCTCTAAAACATTCAAAAGGTCCTCAGAACTCTGGCAAACCGCTGAAGACGAACTCCATGCAATGAAAGAATTTGAATACAAAAAGGACGGGTGTTTTGTGAGATTGTTCTGGGCATGGTGGTTGGCAACATATGTTTTTAGCATCTGCACTTGTTATTTGGTAGTAGTGATTATCAGACAGCACGGAATTGAACTATTGAGTGCGTCTTCTCTAAACTCTCTCTTTCAGGTATGTGTAGGTTACAACATCCTCTTATTGGCATTAACAGCATTCTTCTTCTATCTTTTGATATTCACCGCCCAAACTTCAAACCACGAGAGGTTTAATGAGACCAAAGAACGCCTTAAAAAGAGAATTTTTGGCACAAAAGGAGATGATAAAGATGTACTTTAAACAAGGAGGTTGCACCTTCGAGCAGACTGTCCTTAGATACATCCCCTATGCCCGGTGCAAAGGAACCGGAAAAGTGGAGGTTATTCTATGAATTCTGGGAAGTTGGCTCTCAGAAAGGGGGAGATCTGCGGGGAGGCAAGAGACATAGAAATCGCATTTGAAAGAAATTGGAAGATGAGAGATCTTAATGATAAAATCATGGAAGGGAAAGTCCGATGCACTGCCCGGAACCGGGTTAAAGGATACCCTGGAGAAACATTTCACCTAAATGGCAAGTATAGCTTTCAAAAATTCATTATTGTAGCAGTTTGGTACTGGCCCCTCGGACGGGTGAGGGACCTCTTATATCCTGTAATGGGATTTGCCTCCCCGGAACAGTTTCAGGAGTACTGGCTTGAGATAAAATATGAATTCGATGAAAACCGGCATGTTTATGTTCATTTCTTTGATTTTGCCGAAAAACAGGGCTTTGGATATTGGCCTGATATTGGGGATTGTCCTGAAAATCCAGATGAGGAGCTCTAAAATGTCGGGTGATTTGGAGGTTGTGGGGGCTATAAAATCCCTGACTATTGTCTTAGAAGAGATGGTGAATCAGATGTCTCTCCTAAGAGGGGAGCTCTACCTGCAGCGGCTTGTAAAAGAGAAGCAATATTGTGTCAAAAATGAGTTGGGGTCCTATGAAAACCCATACCCTGCTCAGTTTGATGGAGTCCAAATTGAAAAAGAAATAGTGAACTAATTGAGGTAAAAATGGAATTTGAAGATTGTTGCGGGTGTAATTCCTGCGAACCTGGGTATGAAGAACCGGATTCAACAATATGTTCATATCTGATCCCGAAAGAGGGAGAAAGGTATCCAGAGATAAAAGACCTGAGTGTCTGCCTTAAAGAAGAAAATTCAAGAATTATAAAAGAGGTAGATGAGAAATTAAAAAAAATGTATCAGGATTATTTAAAAAGGGATGTAAAACGCCTAAATAGAATGATTGTTATAAATTCAATCATTGCAATTCTGACAGGCATATGTGTTTGTATGCCTATAATAATACCTGATTATATTGACCTCTCTTTCATGCCTCTGGCTCTCTTAAAAATTGGAGCTGTAGGTATATGTGCCATTGCTTGTTGCCTGAATATACAGTCTGCCTTAGAGTCATGGAATCTAAAGAAAGACTCCTTGCAATCTATTTTAGAAGCTGATGATAAGGTCGGTGGTAATTATGATTGAGGATTTGATATTTATTTACACTAATTGTTTTGATCCTAAATGTTTCATATAACATTTCACCCGGAAGGGTAATACTGGATTTTTAAAGATAAGTTCTTGGGAAATTCAGAAAGTGCAAAAAGATAATCATAAAAAAAGAAGAAATTGAAAATGAGATGAAATAAAATGAAGAAAATGTTGGAAGGATTTTGTAACATATCAAATGGAAAATGTCTGGATTTAGAGAATCCCTGTCATAATAAACTCAAGCTCGCCTTGGTGGGGGTAATGCCTGCATTATTTATGGGCTTTATAATTGGAGGACTTCTTTTTTCATTGACCTCTGCAGAGGCATTTGGGTGGCTTGCTTTTTTAGGGATTGCATTTGTTGGAATATACTTTGGAGTTATTCCTTCTGGGTATCACTATTTCAAACATTATAAGGAATTTAAGGAATCCGCAAAAAACTGGGTATCGGCAGAGGATGAATTAAAAAGCATAAAAGAATACGAAAAGAATAAAAATTGGCTATATTCTTTAATATTCTTCTGTTTTTATGTCTGTATCTCATTGATCTTTGTATATGTCTTATATATAACTCTGTTCCTTTTATACGCTGTAGAGGCCAACTCTGCAATTCAGACATCTTCTGTCCTACCTTTTTTTTACCTCTGGTTTTTGGTCTTAACTGCCCTCTTGGTTGTTTTTGGGATATATATTCTGATATTTCAAATTTACGTCAGAGATCCGGAAAAGTTCCAGGAATCTATAGACAAATTCAAAAAGAGAAAGGAGGTGAAAAAAGATGTGTCTTAAGCAGAACGGGTTGTCAAAATATCAAAGAAAGAAACCCATCACAACAAATATGGGTGCTAAAGAGGCCCCTATGATGAGTGAATCCACTAAAAGATTAATTATCTGGATAAATGACGTCCAATCAGATTGTTATCTAAAAATCTGTAAGCACAATCCTGGATTGAAAAAGAAAGGAGGTCCTGTTTGCACTCATCCTGACAACAAATCAAGAGTCTGTCACTATTCAGATTGCCCAAAAAAAGGGAACCGGTGAGGCATATTGAACCAATTCCAAGATGACTATCTCTTTGAGGGATGCCCTAAAAACTCCTCACCTCGACATCTTAATGTCTCTTTATTGGAGAGATTACATCCTCATATTGAAAAGGTAGGGGTTACATTCAGCACAATTGGGGCCTTAATGATTGCTTTGCCTGCTTCTGTTCTGAACACCTTCCTGACAAACCTGTGCTTTTTAATAGGTGATTTGTTTCTTCTGGCTCTTTTTAGATCCGAAAAGAAGCGCAGAAAATGGTTGATATATCAGTATTATGTCTTTATTACAATCGCCTTTTCCGGGACTGTAATAAATTTCCCTGGGTTCTCAATCTTTGGGATTTAAAAAAAGGAGAAATGAAGAAAATGAGCGTAAAAAAATTCAATGAAAGATACCCTGTAGGAACTCAGGTTACATATTTCCCAATCATGAAGGATGATGGGAGTTTCATGGGGAATCCTCTGAAATCCAAAACCCGTTCGGCAGCTTGGGAATTATGTGGGGAGCCTGTTGTATTGATAGAGGGAAAAGCCGGAGGAGTTGCGTTATCTCACCTGGTGATATCTAGTAATGAGTCTAAAACATGAAAATCACTTTAATCAATGATGATTCTGCGGCTGCTCTCAAAACCCTCCCGGATAATTCAATAGATTGCGTAGTTACCAGCCCCCCATATGGGGATCTCAGGGATTATAATGGCCATAATCTCTGGGACTTCAAAGGGACTGCAAGGGAGCTCTACAGAGTGATAAAAAAAGGAGGTGTTGTTTGTTGGAATGTCAATGATGAAGTTGACGAAAAAGGGAGTGAGTCAGGAGAATCGTTCAGGGAAGCTCTGTATTTCATGGAGATCGGATTCAATCTTCATGACACAATGATCTACAAAAAGAAAAATTTCAGTCACCCTGAAAAAGCAAGATATCATCAGATGTTTGAGTATGTATTTATCCTGTCAAAAGGTAGGCCCAAAGTATTCAACCCTATAAAAGACAAAAAGAACAAAACTGCGGGGTGCATAGGCACTCTTGGTACAAACACCTATACAGAAAGAGACGGCTCCAAATCAGTCCGGCCAAAAAAGATAACAGCCGAATATGGAATGCGTGGGAATGTATGGGAAGGCAAAACAAGAGGTCAGGAAGAGTTCTGCAAACCCTGCAAACATCCTGCAATGATGCCCAAATGGTTAGCCCGCGACCTGATTATCTCCTGGAGCAATGAAGGAGATATTGTCTGTGATCCCTTCTCCGGTTCAGGAACCACTATAGAGGAAGGCAGGAAACTTAACAGATCATTAATCAGCATAGATATTGATCCTCACTGGATAATTGAGCAGGAGTCTGCTTTAAAATTAAATGTGCAAATCAATTCCTGGCTTTATGGTGTAAAAGTGATTATGAATAATGCAGCGGAGGCTCACGAATGAGGAAAAAGAATTATCGTCCACAAAAAGGTGGGGGGATCTTTATTGAACCTCTTAAAAAAATTCATATCCCACAGGAAGAAGCAGATCTAATATTGGCAGATTTAAAAAGAGAATTCCAAGAAGCAAAAAAACGCATTGAAAAGTCTTATCAGGTAAAAATAACATTGATTGATTCATTAACCCATGAGAGGGTGAATGAATGAACACTCAGAAAGAAAATTATAAAAAACTGGAAGAGCTCGGACTTCTTGATGTAATAAATGATGGATATATTGAGATTGTCAATCCTCCGTATCTTAAATTCACCATGGAGGTAATCCGGCATCCATCTCCCGAAAAATATCGGATTGCAATGACGCACTGGAATAACCAGGGAGGGGATCTCATGCATGACCCTGACATGGAATGCATCATCAACACATCAGAAAAGACCCTCTCGGCCAGGACCTATCAACAAGATTCTATTGGAATTTACGACACTGCTGAGATAAACGACGAAAATCTCGACGAACTTGATATAAAAAAGGCAAGGGGTATGGATGACTTCCTTTCTATCTGGCTTGGGAACCTAAACGATCAGGGTTTTGGAAAAGTCTTAAATTCCAAAAAGAAACTTCTAAATCGGATTAAAAGCAAGTTCAAAAAAAAGATAAAAAAAGTAAAGCAATATTAGGATCACATCAAACAAGGGAATGATTTAAATAGATGTAGGTATATAAAAAGTATTATTACCCTAGCTCATGGAGGTAATAGAAAATGAAGAAAATGGAAGAAAAAACAGAAAGAGATATTGATCTCAAACTACGGAATCGCACTTCAGATTCTGCCGGAAAGTCTATTTTGCCTTTTTTTACGGAATGCCCAATATGTCGGGGTCGTTCTGAATCTTATATGTCTTTGAAAGATTGTGAGAAGTATAAATGTCTCCGGTGCGACTACCGATTTGAAGAGGTGGCTCTAAAATGACAGAATCTTTAAAACTCACAAAAGAGCAGCAGAAATCGCTTCAGACAATCCATCGGAAAATGAAAAAACTGAGTTCTATTCAATCTAAAGTCAATGATTTAAGACAAGAAGTTGAGAGAGACATCTGTTTTTTGTCTCAAGAGCTACTTCCCGAAGAAATAGAACCTCTGGAGGTGGTAGATGCTATGAGGATCTCATCTGATTTAGATTTAGAAACAGGTATTACGAATGACTATTCCGATTGTATGGATTATGGGAATCCCGTTCCTTCTTTTAAAGAATTCAAATCAGATTATGTTCACATAGTAATGGCTGTCAAAGAGAATCAAACAATTAAAAGTTGCAGATACGACAGGAAATGATGAAAATGAAGAAAATAAAAGACATATTCTCTCTAGGCTCAAACTCTGAGCCCTTAGAAATTTCTGACAAGTCCTTACTAAAGTGCATTCTGAAGAAATCTGTACATACGACTAAGAAATTGGGTGTGTTTGGTCTTAAGGCAGGCATCATAGTAGGTGGAGTTGCCCTTCTCATCTGGGGCGGAATCACGATCATCCCGCATGTTTTAAACTTCCTTCTTCCTGTGGTTTCAGGGATATTCTCAGCACTGTCTTCACTCTTAGCCTTGGTTCCTGTATGGGTATATGGACTCATAGCAATTCCTGCAGTTATTCTGGGGTATTCGTTCCTGTGGTGTGTCAAGCGTGATCTAAGAGAAGAAGACTGGAAGAGCAAGGCGGCTAACGACTTTGCCTTCGCCCTCACCCTCGCCGTCTTCATCCTCGCCCTCGTCGTCTTCCTCGCCCCAACCCCAATCCCAACCCCAATCATTGCCTTCGCCTCAATTGCTGTTGCCATAATCTTAGTCTTCTTCTTCTTCTTCCTCCTCATCTTCGCCCTCGAACCTGTTGAGGTGGTCACTCCCATATATTACATCTTCCGGTTCCCCGGAGCCTGGTGGCATCACAGGAGAACTCCTCATAAAGCCGAAAAAGGAGAGGTAAATTGAAATGATTGTGAATTCATCAGGGAAAGATCTGTCCCAATTCATCATTCGTCTAAGGCTAGTGAAAGGAGAAAACACCGCATGAAAGAAAAGAAAACCCATGACTATAATATCGAAGGTTATGAGTGTCTCAAAAAGACCGTAAGGCCGGGGAACAACTCTTCGGCCAGGATTCACGTCCCCCCAAAACACACAGGGAGAAGAGTAGTAGTGATCTTCACCGATTCCCCTTTGGAGGAAGAATCGCCCAATGATTAAAAGTTGCATATGCAACAGGAGATAAAGAAAATGAAAGAAATGAAAGAAATGAAAGACATGCAGGAAATGAAAAAATGTAATCGCTGTGGGGAAACAAAGGCTCATAGCAAATTTTACAAATCAAAACAGTCAAAAGATGGCTTAAGTTCCTGGTGTAAAGAATGTTATGATGAGAATAAAATTAATAGAAAATTCAGCAAAAATGCAATAAAAGAGATTAGATGCCGGGTATGCAGAGGAATTTATCCCAGTCCATTCCTGACAAACATCTCAAGAGAGTATGATCCATACATCTGGGAAAAAGGTGAACCTGAAGGGGTGTGCATATTCTGTGGTCTTAAAGAGAAATATGCTGAAGCTATCGAATTACATAAAAGTATCTATGAAGGAATTATTGGATATAAATGTCCTAACCCTGACTGTCAAACTATACACTTCTACCATCCAAAAGTTCCATTAAATTCTAAAAAAATTGAAGTGGGATATATTTATTCTGAACCTGAAAAAAAATTCAGGAAAACTGCACAGATGAATCCATTACATCTTGCAGGACAATCCGGACATAATAGATCTCACTATACATCTGAAAAAGATTATTTGAGATGTAAAAAATGTGGTAGATCCTATCTTGAAGACCGGTGGGAAATCATTCCCGAAGAAATGATACTCGAACCGCAATACATCTTATTGAAATCCAGTCATAATCCCCGGTATATAAAATACTGTGAGGAAATGGAAGAAGCCAAAAAAAATCTGATAACTATAAAGGACTTCAACTGCACTCGTAACGGAGTATGTGGGATCCTGGAAAGACATCACATCTCTCTCATGTATGATCCTGAAAGATTGTCATCAGATTTCTTATTAGGTTTGATATCCGGAGATAAAGCAAAAGAAGATTATCTTAAGGC
>Ga0172381_10004325_pt1 | contig 14740 bp, 16 predicted proteins | sample Leawel6488metaG_FD_119754 | JGI IMG/M metagenome (GOLD analysis project Ga0172381, IMG submission 119754) | Leachate microbial communities from a municipal landfill in Southern Ontario, Canada - Leachate well 64-88 metaG | ecosystem: Engineered > Solid waste > Landfill > Unclassified | place...
CCCAAATCGTTTAAGTGGGGTGATTTTGACGAGGTTGAAGTGTTTAGAGGGAAGGCTCAACTACAACCTATGTCATCCTTTTCATATGATTCTTCCGTTGCGCAAGGATTTGCGTATGATGAACGCATTATAATATTAGAAGCCCGTGTACCTGCGAATAGAATACTAAGTACTGCCCAAACCGGTTTCGGTTGTAAAGATGAAGCGGAACTTGTTGTGTTAGGTGGCGAAGACACATTTGGAATAATAACTGGAAACTCTTTGAGTGTTCCTTTGCGTGACGACCAAGTAGTACAACACTTTATAAAACTTTCGTCTGAATAGTGGAGGTTAACATATGTCATATAATATCGATAGTGTTTTGACAAATGCAGATTGGACAAAGCAAAGTTGGGATTTGCCTGAATATAAGTCAAAGGAATTTATGGATTGGTTAAAGTCTACCGGAATGACTTTGGATGCATTTAAAAAGTTACCTGTTTACAAAATAAACTTAGAAAACGGGAATATTCGAGAATAGGTGTGATCCGCATACGGTAAATCTTTGGTATACGAAGGAATTTTGGAATTATCAATATATTTCTATTGGGTAATTTTTACCCGCGGTAAATAAAGGAAATTTTAACGGGGAGGAGGTTGAAGACCTTGTTAATAGAAGAAGTAACTAAGAAGAATATCAGGAAAGCGAAGAATAAAGACCTTTACTCGCTTCGACTTCGTGCATTACAAGTGTGGGACAAGAACTTTATTCGGAAAAAGGAGGATAGTCCGATTTCAAGGAAGGAGTTTCTTGAGAAGTATGGAATCCTTGTTGACGAATTGAAAAGTCGTGAAATCTATAAGAACACTTACGACGTAGACCAGGTACTATACTTTCAAAAGATGCATGGGATAGATGTCCCCTCTCTTGAAACGCTACCAATTTTTGAAAACTTTGTCTTACTTGGTTCCGATATGAAGAAGGGTGGTATTGCTAAAAGCGAAAATTGTCGTGTTGTTATTCAAGATATCAATTACGACAAAGTTTATTCGACGATAAAGAAACACCTTGAAGATTATTTTGGAAGTGAAGTTGTACTTACTAACTGTGTTGGCGAAGATATTCAAAAAGAGGTACCGATGTTTGATATGGTGTTGGTTCCAAAAGAGAAGACGGAGATTAGTAAACCAGAGGTAACTGAGAACTATGTTCGAATTCCGATTAAGAATTATAGTTTAAAAGGCAAGACAATACGAACGATTACAGTTAAACCAAATGAAATCAAAGGTTTATATTGTGTTGAAACCAAAGAAATTGTTACTTTGTTGTTTGACAAAGAGAAATATACAATGGAATCTGCACGTAAATGGATAAAGGAACACGATGTAAACAAGTTGGAAGAAACGCTAAAAGGCTATTTTGAACCGGAAATCTCAAAAGCAGAAATGAAAAATGTTCCGATTATCAAAGTGGATTCCAAGAAGCAAATCGTAGCAGCCATTGTTTATTCTCCAGGAGAAATTGATTCTCAAGGCGATACTACAACTGCGGAAGAAATTGAGGAAGCGTGCCACAAGTTTAACTTGGGTCATCCGCGTTTTAGAGTAAATCACGGAAGTAAAGACATTGATGTTGATTTGTTGGAAAGTTATACATTACCGCTAACAGGAAAGATTGGAAAAGAGCGTGTAGTTAAAGGCAGTTGGATTATTCTTGCGAAGATTAAAGACAAAGAAGTGTGGGAACAAATTGACTCTGGAGATTTAACTGGTATAAGTATGAGAGGGTTTGCAAACAAAGAAGAAGTTACACTTGATTAGATTATTATTATCATATATAATATAAACAGACACAAGTTAAGTATAGTTAGAATCCGTAAGGCGGATGTTTAAGCTTATTGGTTGTGAGTTTAAACATTCGTCTTTTTTATTGGGACTGAAAGAGGTTTATATGAAGAAGAAGGCAAATTTATTAACGGACATTGATGTCTTTGAACTTTCTTTCTGTAAGTCACCTGCGAACAAAAAGCGATACTTATTTACTAAGAATGGAAATGAAGTTAAAAAGCAAACGTTTGATAATTTGAATATTCAGATTGACTCCGATGGTTCTGTTGAAGGAACGCAGTTTGTAGTAAATGGAGAAGTTCTATCGAACGTTGAATATTTTAATTTCAATTTTGACAAGCAAGCGTATGCAGACTCACTTGGGCCAGCGCTTGAATGTTCGTATGGAAAGAATAAAACAGAAGGAAATGGTTTCGTAGGAATCGAAAATTATCGTTTAAGTAAAACAGAGGTGAATAAAATGATTACGAAAATGCAAGAAGGATTGAAAAAATTCTTTGGGGAAGATGTTAAATCAGAAGAAGTTGTCGCATTTAAGAAATCCGAAACTTTTGTAGCCACTATCGAAAAGGCTATTAATACTATTAATGAGTACAGCGATAGTTTTCCTGAAGACTTAAAAGAGGCTGTTGGTTCTATTGTAAAAGGTACTTTAGTTGAAGAAGAAGCCAACACGGATGACAAAAAGAAAGATGTTAAGTTAGAGAAAAATGAAGAACCCGCAGATGAAAACAAAGATGCTGAACCTCCTGCAGATACTAAAGCTGATGAAACTACAAATGAGGAGGAAGATAAGGAAGGTAAAGACGAAGTAGAGAAAGCCTTGAAAGGAGTTACCGAAAGTATCAATAACCTTCAAACGGAATTTAAAAAATCGTTTGAGAAATTTGATGAACGTTTGAAGAAAGTTGAAACTATAAAAGGAAACAAGCAAGGGCTCGACGGACAAGATACTGAAACCGATATTAAGAAAGGCGAAGAAGACTCGCCCAAGTGGAAGTCATTCTTTGCTCAGTAAAGAAGAAAGCAAAAAGAAAAGAAGAGGTGAAGAAAAGTGATTACGAACAAGAGATTACTTAACAAAGATGAGTTTATCAAGGGGACAATCTTTCCTTCGAACATTAATTTTACTGCTGAAGAAGCCGAACAATTTATTGATTACATCGTTGACCAATCGGTTTTGAAAAACAATGCAAAGATAGTTCGAATGGCTAAACCCGAAAAGCTACAGAGAACATTAGGAATAGACGGCAAGATTTTATACCCAAGTGAAACTTTCTCTTCGTTAAACTACAAAAAGGATGTGTCTCACAACATTGATACTTTGTCAGTCAAGAAAGCGCGAGGTTGTGTTGTCATATATGATGATGACGTTGAAGACAATATTGAAGGGGAAGCGTTTGTCGACCACTTAATGAGAATGATTGCTGCAGGAATTGCAAACGATTTGGAAGAAGCATATTACACAGGTGTTAGACCAGTCGCAGGAACTAACCCATTAGACTTGAATGGTGTTTGGGATGGTTGGCGACATAGAATGTTAACGTACTCAAACGATGTTACAGGTGCTGCAACTATTTTAGATGCAACTGATAGCGGAGACTTTAGTAACACCACAGGTTATATTGTTGAACAAAATGCCAATGCTCCTTATGATTGGGAGTTTAAGTTTGCTAAAATGTTAAAGAGTATGCCTTCAAAGTATAAAAAACTTCAAGGTGGCCTTGCAAACTTTAGATTCTATTTGAACGACCAATTGTTACAAGATTACATCGATAGTTTAGCTGCAAGAAATACTATACTTGGAGATAATGCAATATTAGGCCAGGGGCCAATTCAATATGGTAGAGTTCCAATAGTTAGTATGCCTTTAATGCCTACCGATGTACCAAGAGTTACCGCAGGGGTTAATACTACGTTAGCAAGCAATGCCGCAAAGGGTGCAACTTCAATCGTTGTAAGTGCTGCAACTGGAGCAACCGCGGATGATTATATCTACATCTACAAAGCAGGACTCGAATACAAAGCCGAAGTTGTTCAAATTGATTCTGTTGATGGAACTACACTTAATTTAAAAACTGCTTTAAAGTGGGCACATACTACAGCAGAGGGCGAAACAGTAAAAGAAGTTACATTGGATGCAACCGATTGTTTCTTAACCCACAAGGACAATCTAATCGTTGGTATTCTACGTGATATTAAAATGGAAACACAAAGAGAAGCTGCAGACGAAGCAACATATTTCTTCTATAGTTTGCGTTCGGATTTACTTTTAAGTAATCCAAATGCAGTTGTGTTTTTGAAAAATCTAAAAACAAAATAAGGGGTAGGTTATGACGACAAGAAAGATTTATGAGATTTGGAATTTTGGAAAGACTCGAGTAGTTCCGTACAAGCGACAGCCAATCTTTCTTCAGTCGAACTGGGGTTTTGAAACTGCCGATACGGAAGTTGTTAAAACTCTTAAGAAAGTTCCTTATGTTAGTGTAAAGTTTTTACGAACAGAAAAAGTAAAAGTCGCGGAATCTCCCTCAATGAAAAATAAAACGGCGTCTCCTAAAAAGTTGGAGGCTTCCTCCTTTGGAGCTACTTCCGCGACTTCGAAAAAGAAAAAGAATGAAATAATTCAAATGATGAAAGAGGTGACAAGTAATGGCTAAGGTTGATTTATCGAGTATAGATAGGAATATAAGTGTCGACATCCAAAAACTACTTCAAGAAGCGTTCTCGGATGGAATTGATTGCAACATTCCTATAGGAGAAGGAAAGAGTATCACCTTTGATAAGGGTGACGGAACAGTAGTTACTTTGGGACTTAATGCCTCCGGTGGTTTATCTATTGATAACGCGGGAACCCTTGCAGATATTAAAGTTGCTTCAATAATAGTTGATTGTTCCGGCGGTGGAACAGCTGAAACTGAAGATATTGTAGTATTACCTGCTGGTTCTACTATTCTTGAAGTTATCGTACATACAACGGAAGCATTTGATGGCGATGCAACGACAACTTTTGAGGTAGGTATAGCTGGAAATATTGATAACTATGTTGATACGGTAGACTTTGATGTGTCTACTCTAAACACCTTTGTTTCTATGACTGGTGGAACAACTAATGATAATAAGGTTCCAGAAGTTGTAGCAGCAGAAACAACTATTATAGCAACATGGACGAATACCGCAAATATGACTGCGGGTAAAGTCAAAGTAACTGTTGTTTATATTTAGAAAATTAAATAGAATTAGGCGGTGATTAAAACTCACCGCCTTAAGTTAAAGGAGGAAGGAAACTATGAAAGTTCAAATTGGTGAGATTCGAGATATAGTAGAAGGGATCGATCGTCTTCCGGAGATCGCGGTAAAACCTGCGTATTGGTTAGGGAGAATTAGGAGTTATTTACTAACGGAAACACAAAAGTTTGAAAAGACACGATTAGAATTAATTAAAAAGTATTCTGAAACGGACGATAAGGGTAATATTATTCGAGATGAGAAAACTGGACAACCTAAAAACCTTGATAAGAATACATTTCAAGAAAAATACCTTGAGGTTCTTAATCGGGAGATTGACATTCCCTTTAAGACTATCAAACTTGAGGAGCTAAAGTTAGAAAAAGTAAAACCAGAGATACTTGCAAAACTTGAAAAAATAGTGGTGCTATAGGAAGGAGTTTAATTATGGCAAAAGGAATTCCTAAAAGAGATGGTAGCGGTGGTGGTGCAAGAAGTAATCGTGGGCGTGGCGGTTGTAACACTACGCGGAGTACTGGACAAGGAAGCAATCGAAGAAAATAATGTTTGCGAGGTGAGGTGATGATATGGCAGCAGCAGGAAATTATATAACGGAAACAGAAATAACAACGTGGCCAACCGAAATGGAGGAAGAGGAAAAACAACGTCGAATTGATTTGGCGGAGGAAATGGTAGAAAATATAACCGGACAAGTTTTCTATGCTAAAACATTTTCTATTACTCTGAACGGAAACAATTTACGAAGGCTTTTTCTTCCATTTGCGTTTCCAATACTTAGCGTAACACTTCTGAAGGTTGGTACTCGTGAAATTTCTTCTGCGGATTATGATTTTGATGAAAATTCAATTTACGGTCCATACTTTCCTCGTGGAAGAGCAAACATAACAATCGAAGGAACTTATGGAAGTGCTTCCACGCCTAAAGGAATCACACAAATCGTACGTAAAATTGTCGATAGTGAAAACGATCCAGTGCTCTATCAAAAGTATTTTTACAAAAGTGAGCATTCGGGTGAGTACTCTTATACAAGGGATGATAAAGGTGAATTGTTAACAGGTTTGCTTGAGGTTGATTTGATGCTGAAACAATATCAGAAACGGAGGCCAATACTTTTATGAGAGTAATCGGTCCGAGTAAAGAATTCGTTCATCAAAAACGTGAGAAGGTGGACTCCGTAGATGTTTACGGACAAAGTTATAAGTTTACTACCGGTGAAACTTTTCGTGGAGTTATTACTAACGAACCTCCTAAGTCCGATGCCGAACGAATGTATGAAGGAAAAGTAGGCGTACAAATTGATTATAAAATGCGTACAATGTTTACGGATCTGACAGAAGCCGATCGAGTTAAGTTAGTGGGTACCGATCGTGTTTTTGAAATTGTGAGTATCGTAGACCTTTTTGAGCAAGGTGTATATAAGGTGGTTGATTTACATGAGCGGAAAGAATGATTGGAAACTTGAGTGGAAGGGAAAAGAGTTTAATTCAAAACTCGATATGGACATCCCAACAACAATGGATGTGATTGGACACTACTTAGTTGCGAAGTTGCGTGAAACGCTTAATCAGCAAGGACACGGTCGTATCTATCGTACGGGTCGTTCTGGAGGCACGCATCAAGCAAGTGCTCCTGGAGAACCACCTGCACCGTGGACAGGCGATTTAAGAAATACTACATTCTTTGAAACCGGGTACGAACAACAGGAGTTTTTTACAAAAGTTGGTAGTCCTATGCCATATGCAGCACGCTTAGAGTTTGGAGATTCTCACATTGCAAAGCGACCTTGGCTGGGAGTAACTTTACGAAATGAACGAAAGGCAATTGAAAAATTTTTACAGTCGGGGATTTTTAAATAATGGAAACACAAAAATCGATTGAAAATCAAATACTAACATATTTACTTGCAGATACGGAATTAGCAACATTGTTGGGTAATAGTAATATTCGTGTAGATACGTTAACACGTTCTGATACTTTTCCGTATATACGTTTTGATATTGATTCTCGAGCAAAAGATGCAGGTGATACTCCTGTGATGAGGGGAGTATTAACGGTAGATATTTGGGATAAAAATGTGTTAGGAACCCAAAAGGTTTCTGATATTAGCGAACGTTTGGTGCAACTATTAAGCTTTAAAACGTTTTCTAATCAAGAAAAAGCAAAAGGAATTCGTATTTTCTTCGAGAGTTTCCAGAGAGTTGCCGATACCGAAGAGTTTATATACCACATAGTTCTTCTATTTTCGGTTGAATATATTAGGACGAATATAATTAATGTACTATAAAAGAGGTGAAATAAGATGACAGTTAAAACAGGATTAAATGCAGCCACACCAGATCGAATTCTTATTGATGCAGGAGCTGTTTATTTGAACTATGGACTTTCCACAGAAAGATTATTGGGTGCTACCCGAGGTGGAAATGAATTCAATTTAAACAGAACGGTCAAAGATGTTGAAGTAGATGGTGTGATGGGCTCTACAAAAGGCTTAAGAAGGGTTACTGAAGTACGACCGCAATTGACTTGCAACTTAATTGAGTTGTCCTTGGACAATTTACTTAAAGCAATTGCGGGTGCAACACAAGAGGAATCAGCTAAACAAGTTGCGGTTGAATCAGAGTATGTTGGTGTTGGGGATACTTCTGCGGTAGTGTTTGCTTTGAATAACGATGATGTTGTTCCGGACACAGAATCAGTTTACATCAACGGTACAAAACTTACACGAAGTACCAAATACTCCTCACGCTTTGTTGGAGATAACGCAATTGATAACAAGGATTTTGATGGCGGAGTTGGTGATTGGACAAAGGGTGATGCTTCGGATACTATTGAGAGCATTGCTTCTGGATATTCAAAAGCGTGCAAAAATGCTTGTACAACGAATGGATTAAAGTATACCGCAGGTGCTACGGCTGATGTAGCGTTCTTGACATTGCCTGGTGGTAACGGAGCACAACTAACAAATCTCGTCGTAGGGGAACACTACAGATTACAAATTGCGATGAAACACGAAGATGGAGAATGGGGTGGCGGAGCTGTAACCGTTGCGTGTGATGCCGGTTCTAAAGAAGTAACTACTACAACGGAGTGGGTTGTCACAGTAATTGAGTTTGTAGCTACCGGAACGGATGCAAGTATTTCTTTAACAGCTGCGATTGCTCCAACAGACGGCGATATCTTCTACGTCGATTATTTGGAGTTAGAAAAAGTCGATGGTGATTACGTAATGAATTGGGATGCCGGGCAAGTAATATTTCCTGAAGACGATGTTCCTACTGGTTCTGAAAATATTACAATTGGTTATACTTACTATAGTGGAGCGACAGCAACCCACGATGTTATTACAGGGTCACAAATCACAGACGATGCTTATATAGACAATGTAGCCTTAGTTGGAAACGTTAGTGGAAAAGACCAGCCAATCATTTGTATCGTGAAAAACGCACTTGCGGATGCAGGGTTCTCAATTACAACAGCACCACGAGATGAAGCAGTTCCAACTCTGGTTTGGACTGGGCATTACGACCCAGCAGATCCAGATACAGAACCGTGGGAAATTCGATATCCACGTAGTTAATTAAAATAGTATTAAAGGAGGAGAATTATATGACTGATAAAGAAATATCAGATATGGAAGCTATTATGAGTGAAGGGCCCGAAGTCGAAATTGAAGGTCGTATTTTTAAATTGAGAAGGTTAGGGGTTCGGGATACTTTTAAACTTGCAAGAATTGTAGCAATTGGTGCCGCGGGTATAGGAAAAGAAATTGGAAATATGCAGGAACTTAGTCCAGAACTTATAGGGGGACTTCTCCTACTTGGTTTTCCATATGCCGAGCGTGACGTACTTGAATTTTTAAGTAGTATAATTGATGTTCCCTTTGAAGAGTTTTCCAACCCTGAAAAGTTTCCGATGGGTTCCGAGGTTGTAATTGTAAACGCGCTGGTAGAGCATGTGGATGTTAAAGCTTTTTTCAGCAAAATCGCAATGTTGACGAAATCGCCAGCATTCAAGACGCTTTTGAAAGGAACCTCGACCTCGTCCAAGAAAGGTACGGCTGGACAGACAAAGAAGTCTTAGATGAAATTCCGTACGCACGGTATTTAAGGCTTGTAAAGTTAGCAGCGAAACAAAAGTATGATGAACTTAAGCATCAAATGAGAAACCAAGCCTATCTTGGATGGATGATTTATTTACTAATGCCTTCGGGAAAACATATACGAAAACGTTCTTTGGAAGAATGGTTTCACGATTTCGGTTTGGACGAGAAACCAAAGAACACTCAATATACGAAGGAAGATGTTGAAGCAATGGAAAAGAAATCGCTTGAAATTGCGAATAAAATTATTCAAATGGATAAGCGAAGAGGAAAATAATGGAAATTTTTAAACTCTTAGGAACAATTGCGGTAAATAAAGAAGGCGCTTTAAAAGACTTAAAAGCTGTAGAATCGCAAGCGGAAAAAACTTCTACGGGAATGCGAAACTCTTTCCAAAAGTTTGGCGACTCGATGAAGAAACACGGAGAGCAAATTGGTACCCTAGGAAGAAAAATGACTCTGTTTGGAACGATTGCCAGCACAGCCATTGTTGGAACTTTTAAATCGTATACTGATTACGAAACCAAGTTAGTTGATATGGCAAAGGTTACCGATGAGTCTTTTGATTCAATCGAAGAAAAGATTCAAGGGTTGGATCCAATCCTAGGAAACTATACGGATTTAATGTCTGGTTACTACCAAGTTATTTCCGCTGGTGTTACTGACCCGATTGAAGCGCTTGAGTTGTTAGAAACCGCTGCACGTACAGCGCAAGCTGCACACGTTGAACAATCAGAAGTCGTTAAAGGTATCACAAAAGTTATGGAAGGTTATGGCGACGAGATTGATAGTTCGAGAGAAGCTGCCGATTTATTCTTTGCAATCGAAAAAGAAGGTCAAACAAGTACGGCAGAACTTATTCCACTTATAGGTGGTTTGGCAAATGTATCACACCAAATGGGAATTGACGCTGAAGAAATGGGTGGAGCATTAGCACTCATTACTCGAACTGCTGGAAGTACTGCGGAAGCAGCAACACAGTATGAAGCAGTTTTAACTGGTTTGATAAAACCAACTACCGATATGCAAACGCTTACTCACGATTTGGGATATGAATCTACGCAACAAATGATTGCAGAAGAAGGTTTAGTAGGTGCGTTGAAACTTGTGCAAGATGCTACCGGTGGTAACATTGAAAAGTTGGGTGACTTGTTTGGTCGAAAAGAAGCAATCGTTGGATTTACTGCACTTTCAAAAGACAACTTTGGTTCGTTAAGTGAAATCATAGAAAACGTTAGCGACAAAACAGGTAAAGCAGATGAGGCGTTTAAAGAATGGAGTGAGTCCGGCGAAGCAAAAATGCAAGAAATGAAAAATTCGATGTCCGACCTCACCATTGTTTTAGGCGAAGCATTTGCACCATCAATTACGCTTGTAGTTGAAAAGATTTCTGAAATTATTCAAAGTGTAATTGATTGGTCAAAAGCAAACCCAGACTTAATGGAAACCATTGGAAATCTTGGTGCAAAGATTGCTGGTATTGCAGCCGTAGGTGGACCGATATTAATTGCAATCAGTGCTTTTTCTAAGTTGGCGGGTTTGCTAACTATGCCTGCTGGATTGTTTGCAGCCGCGATAACTGGAATTATTCTAATTTGGAAAAATTGGGATTCTATAGTTACTTTTGTTGAAGAATGGGCAGGAAAGATTGAAACATTTTTACTTGAGTTAAAAGATTACATTGTGGAAAAGATTACTGAAGCGGTTGATTGGGTAACACAAAAGTTCGAAGACCTTGCCAATTTACCCGGTAAAATGTTGGATTGGGGTAAGAATGCTATTGGTGGTTTTGTTAGTGGAATATTTGGTGGAAAGAAAGACATAGAAAATGCAGTTGAAGAAGGCGTAACAGAACCGCTTGCGGGACACTTACAATTTCGTTCTCCACCGAAAAGAGGACTTTTAAAAGACTCTGATACGTGGATGCCTAAAATGATTCAAATGCTTGCTCAAGGTATTCGTGCTGGTGGTGCTACAATGTCTGGAGCCTCGCAAGTTGTAACCGCACTTGTAAAAGGCGATTTTGATAAAATGTCTACAGACACAAAGGAAACGATTACTCAAATGATGGAGGAAGTAGTTCTTAAGTACAAGGAAGGGCTTGAAGAACTTAAGGAAGAAACTGAAACTTTTGGTTCCGTCTTTACAGGTTTGTGGGGAAGTATTCAAACAAACTTCGTAGACAATTTTGCAAAACCTTTTTTAGGAAAACTCGAAGATGAACTTACACCAGCAATTGAAAATTTCTTTTTTGGTGTTGAAGGTTATGAAGCGGATTGGGGTAGTTTTTGGCAAAGCGTTTGGCAATCGTTTAAAACCTGGATAAGTAATCTTATTGCAAAACTACTAATTGCGATTCCTTTGATTGCAATCTTTAGTTTGTTTACTGGTGGGTTCAGTTGGAGTACTGTAACTATGGCATTGAACCTTGTTGGGATTAGTTGGAACAAAGGTGGTGGAGTTGGTTATGCTCGAGGAGGAGAAGCAGAGTATCATGCACTCGGTGGGCCTCAAGGAACTGACACAGTACCCGCTTGGTTAACTCCTGGAGAATATATAATTTCAAAACCGATGACTGATTTTATAAAACGTACTGGAGTTATAACTTCAGATTTAACTCGTGCAATTCAAACTGGAGCGGAAACTCCTACGCCTACACTTGGATCAACGAGTGGTGGAGGGGTTGTAGGAATAGGTTCTGGCGTTGCAATTGATAAATTGAATGTTGCAATTTATGCACAACGTTTAGATGAATCTACAATTGCTGCTGCTGGACCGAAAATCTTTTCGGAGTTTAAGAAACAACTTAGTATGCGTGGTTTAGCTTTGGTTGAGGTGTAGTTAATGAAAATAAGAATTGGAACGTTAGGTAATGAAACCGAGTTTAATAAGGTGAATGTTGGAAAACAACATCACCACATAATGACAAGGCACGAAATGTTAGCTGGAAATATAAAAACACAAGAAGCCGTAGAAACTTACAAAGAATTTTCAATTACATTTGTGTGTTTATCCGCAGTTGAATTAGCAACCCTGGATACAATTTATAGTCAATCGGGTTCTGTAAATTTGCAGTTGGAAACCGAGGACTTTCTAATCGACCACACAGTAAAATGTTTAACGCCACTTGATAGTTGGTTAAGTGGTGCGTATCCAGGTTGTTATGAAGCAACGTTATCTTGTGTCGAGGTGGTATAAATGCAAACAATTGCACCATTAACTGTCGATCAATTTAATAAAACATCAATTGTACTTATAGGTAAGATTGAAGTTGATACGGATGGTAATGGAAATTTTCAAGAATTACCAGATGTAAAAGCATATGATATTCAAACGAATGAAGAAAATCGTGTAGCACGTTTTTGTAGTTATTCGTTTTCTATCACGTGTTTAAATACGAACGATCGCTACAGTCCATACAACACAGACTCGCCATACAAAGAATGGTTGTCGCAAGGAAGAAGAATTAAAATTTGGGTTGGTATTAAAGAAGACGAAACTGAATATCCCTTTCAAAGGATATTGGGACGAATAGACTATATAACAATGAGTAAGAATTCCGGAGAAGCCCTTTGTACTCTTACTGGACGCGGTCAAATGAAACTCATACTTGATTACAAGTTATCGGGCGAGGAACTTTGGTGGGGTACTGATGCTACGTATAGTACGATTTCAGGTAAGTCGCGATATGATATGGAAGCAATTTGTAAAGGAATCTATCGAGTATTTCTTGACTCAACTCCACCGTACGATGGTTCAAATTTGGAAGAAGTTTTTGAGGGTAGTGATTGGTCATATGATTGGCATAATAATCAACTTGCATTTCAGTCTGGTCGCCTTCCTGAGTTCGCTGGAACGAACAACTTAGTCGTCTATTATTTGGTTACGCAAACCGTAGAAGAAGTTGTTGCCGATATTCTTTTAGCCTCAAAGGTTTTTGAAAATGTCACAGAAAGAAATAGTTGGGTAGCAAGTTCAAATTGTACTCCAACATCTAAAACTATCGATCGCGTTTGGTTTGAGTCTGGAACGTCGGCTTCCAAAGCAATTACACTACTTGCAGAAGTTGTGCAATACACGTTTTACTTTGACCAACAAGGCGTGCCAAAATTTATTCCTGTTGGTACATTTGGAAGTACTCCGGTAGCATCAATGGTAAAACAAGAAATAGAAACGCAAAATATCCAAAGGAATAATGAAGAAATTTACAACCACATAATTGTTTTAGGTGAAACGCGAACACAAGTTCCTGGTGCTGATGATATTTCTCCTGCTGTTCCTGTTGACCTTGATTTAACTACGGGAATGGGAGAACCAACACAGGCTCCAGCAACGTGGATAAAAGCGACGTGGACTGCAAATACAGAATTCGATTTTGGCCACTACGAATTAAGAATTCAAAAAGATGGCGATGCAAGTTGGGCAGAAGTTTCAACAATTGCTACCTCTTATATGTTTTATGGGTTGGAATCAGGAATTACTTATTACGTTCAAATTCGGGGTGTAGATATCTATGAAAATAGAAGCGATTGGTCTTCGTCTCAAAGTATTGCAACTCCAACTGATTCTACAGCACCGGCACAAGTAAGTGGTGTTAGCGTTGAACAATTGTTAGCAGGAATTCAAGTAGAATGGAATTCAAATACCGAACACAACTTGGGTGGGTATAAAATTGAAAGGCAAGAATCTCCCGACAACGTGGATTGGACTGGGGCGTGGACAGAAATTGCAAGAATTATAGCTACTTTTTATGTGGATTTATTTTTAACATATTCAAAATATTATCGATATAGAATTACTGCATATAACCAAGCGGGAGTTTTTGGAACAACTTCTCTTGTTTCCAGTGCGTTACAACCCCGTCAAGCAGGAACAAACGATATTGTTGCAGACGCAATTACTGCTGATTTACTTGCTGCTAATTCTGTTTTAGCGAACCATATTAAAGCAGGGGAGATTGAAACGAGTCATTTGAAGTCAGGGTCTATCTCATTAGCCACAGTAGCCAGTGATTTTAACTGGTCAACTTTAGACGATGATGGGCACAAGCCAGAAGACGACGCCGATGTTACAGGAACTCATACGGCAAAAGATATCGTCAATTTACCAAGTGTTGTTGGTGACGCTGGATTATATGCTAATGGGACTTATTTAGGTTATCACGACGGCACAAGTTGGAAAGCGTATATACAGAACAATGGTAACTTTTACTTTGGTGGTAATAGCAGTAATTATATTCAATGGAACGGCTCAACATTGAATATAAAGGGGACGTTGGACGTAAGCAGTTTAGCAGCAATTAATGCAACTTTAGGGAGTGTAAGTTCCGGTTATATTACTTCAAGTACAATAAGAGCTTCTATTTTACGTGTAGGCGGAACTACAAGTGAGGATATTTACTTTGAAGACAGTGGAATACATATGTATGATAGTGGAGATTATTCTATAGTTTTTAGCAAATCTGCATATAAAGAATTACACCTTCATGTTTCCCCAACCCTTGCTGGTATATCAAGTTCTGGTATTTTACTGCTTCAGGGGTTAACTTCTGTTAATTTACATATA
>Ga0172381_10004326_pt1 | contig 14736 bp, 15 predicted proteins | sample Leawel6488metaG_FD_119754 | JGI IMG/M metagenome (GOLD analysis project Ga0172381, IMG submission 119754) | Leachate microbial communities from a municipal landfill in Southern Ontario, Canada - Leachate well 64-88 metaG | ecosystem: Engineered > Solid waste > Landfill > Unclassified | place...
ATTTACTGTTAATTTTACTGTGTATTTTCCTGATTCTAAATACCTTGGAAGAGGATTAACTCCTTTAGTTCCTGGTTGTTCATAAGGATATTGATTATCAATTTCCCATTTAAAATTAATATTGTTCCAGTTTTCTGCTCCTGGAGAAGGAGCACCTTGTATTGGGACTTGACATGCTGGGAAAGCGGCAGTTGATTCTAGAGGACAACCTTCTGTTTTTGAAGGGCACTTTCCGGCTATGCATGTTATTGTTCTAACTCCAGCATTTTCAGTAGAATTTATGATAAAGGTATTAGTTGCATTAAATCTTACTGCATTATCTGCTGTGCTACTGATAATTTCGCCCCAAGTTGGTTTAGCAATTCCTGCTAAAGCAAAGCTTGAATTAATTATTAAAACTGAAATTTTATAATTTCCTTCTGCTCCACGATCATCTTTCATTGTTAAGACTACATTCATTTGACCCTTTTTATCGAAGATATGGTAAGGGTTTGCATTTTCCATACTTACTGTATCACCTTTAAGGGTTGTGCCATCTCCGAAGTTCCACGTAAAATTAAGATCTGTGCTATCTGCATCGACATAGGACATATTAAATGTTAAATTTTCCCCTAAGAAGTATATACCACCATCTTTAGTTCCAGTTATCCTTACTGTTGGAGGAATTGAAGGATTTTCAGGGAAAGTTTGAAGTTCATTTGAAGTTTTAGATAATGAAAGACCATTGATTGAAGCAGTAAATGTGTAGTTTTTGTTTTCATCTGCAACTTTCCATTTTGCTACAGCATAGTCTGGGGAGGTTGCTACAACTTCTATAGGATCTCCATCATTGAACCATATTCCTAATAATCCTCGAACTTGTCTTTGGAAAGTTATTGTTTGTCCGTCAAGATTTCTTCCTTTTACTGTCATTAATACGGTTTTACTTTTATTTGTAGTATAAATAACATCTCCGGGAGATCTAGCAAGATAATTAATGGTATTGGTCCAATTTGCAGAATATAACTGAACATTTACTTTACAACATACTTTTTGTGTGTAACTGGCATCACTTTCAAGTGCAAGATGAGCATTTGTAGCTGCTGAAAGAGAAAGAAGAGCATGTTCCCCTTTTGAAGTATCACAAGAAGTTTTAAGAGAACAAACTAAGTCTCCATAACAAATTTGGGTTGTGTATGTTGAACCTGCTGGAGATTCGGCGTGAGCATTAGTATTATCTGAGAGTCTAAGGATGAGATTTTCACCATTGCAAGTATGGATTGTTGGGCCGCCCCAAGTCCAACAAATATCTTGGCCTGTAGCTGCATAGAAGCCTGCAGTATAATTTTCTCCATGAGCATTAGTGCTGGAAGAGATTCTTAAGACTCTTTGACTATCATCACTGCAAACAGCATACACAAGATTTAATGATAAGAATATAACTAGGATACTATAGATTACCAGCCTCTTTTTTATCATAAAGAAAATTATATCTTAATATTTATAAATCCTTCGAAGTGAAAACTTTGTCCGAAGTATTCATTTGTGATTAACCTTTCATTACAGCAAGGGGTTTTACTCTTACAACGAGGTTTCCAATTCCGGCGGTATGGCTTACTCTAACTACTTCATCTATGTCTTTATATGCTTCTGGAGCTTCTTCTGCTAAACTTCTTATTGAACCTGCTTTTACTTCGATTCCTCTTTTTGAAAGAGCGGATTTAATTTCTTCTCCGCTGAGCTCTTTTAATGCTGCATGTCTTGAAGCTACTCTGCCTGCACCATGAGCAGTTGAGCCAAAAGAAATTTCCTCGGCTTTTTTTGTTCCAACTAGAATATATGAAGAAGTTCCCATGCTTCCTGGAATAATTATTGGCTGTCCCACTTTTTGATAATCTGAAGGAATTTCTTTTCTTCCTGGACCAAAAGAACGAGTTGCACCCTTTCTACAGATTAGTACTTCTTTTTCTTTTCCGTTTATTATATGTTTTTCAAATTTTGCAATATTATGGCAGATATCATAAACAACTTCACCTTTAAACTTTGGAAAAATTTTAGTGAGAGTTTCTCTAACCCATTCTGTTATCATTTGTTTATTGCAGAAGGCAAAATTTGCAGCTGCACACATTGCAGAGTAATATTCTTTACCTAACTTACTATTTATTGGTGCATTGATAAGTTCCCTATCTGGAAGATTTTTAAAGCCGTATTCATCTTCCATTTTTTTTATATAATCTGAAGCAACTTGATGCCCTAAACCTCTGGAACCACAGTGGATCATAATTGTGACTTGATCTTTTTCTAAACCAAATATTTTTGCAATTTTATCATCATAAACTTGTTCTACATATTGAACCTCCAGAAAATGATTTCCTGCACCTAAGCTTCCTAACTGTGGCAAACCTCTAGAAATTGCTCTTTGACTTACTAATTCTGACTTTGCATCTTTGAGGCAGCCTTCTTCTTCAGTGTGTTTCAAATCTTCTTTTGTTCCGAATCCTTTTTTAACTGCCCATTCTGCTCCTGTTTCTAATATTTCCTTTATATCTTCTTTTGTAATCTTGATTGCTCCCCCTTTTCCTACTCCTGATGGGACTGCACTAAAAAGTTTTTCAATTACTTCTTTTTTATTTTTTTCAAGATCTGATTTTTTTAGATTTGTCCTTAGAAGACGGACTGAACAGTTTATATCATAACCTACTCCTCCTGGAGAGATTACTCCTTTGTCCAGATCAAATGCAGCAACTCCACCTATTGGAAATCCATATCCCTGATGAGCATCGGGAAGGCAGATTACTTGTTTTAAGACTCCTGGAAGCATTGAAACATTTTTTATTTGCTCTAAAGTTTTATCTTCTTTAATTTTTTCCATCAGTTTATCTGAGGCAAAAACTGCAACCGGAACATTCATTTTTTCCTGTTTCTCAATTCTCCATTCGCATTCTGATATTTTTTTAATTTCCATAGCTAGTAAGATGAAAGCTGGTATTTAAATTTAGCCGACGTGTAATCCTGCAGCTTCTAAACGGTTAATAAAAGAGTAATATATGCTAAAATGCATTTCTTTATCAAACTCAGTTGCAAGGCATTTATTATACAGAACCAAAAGATCAGTCCAAAGAGGTATTATATCTTTTGGAAAATCTTTTTCTATATCGATAATTGAACTAAAAATGCTTCTTTCAAGAGATTCTATTTCAATAAAATTTAAATTATCTTTAATGGACATAAGACCAAAAATTCTTCTTGATTATTAAAAAGTTTCTTTTTGACCTTTTAGCAACTCCGTCGTATTTTTAATAAAATTTACAGATAAAACAAAAGGTTTAAAAATACTTTTTTTCTCATTCTAAAATAATTTACAAAGAGATTAAAAACAAATGATTCCAACAAAGGTTTTTTTTACAAAAGGTGTGGGTGTTCATAAGGACAGGCTTGCTAGTTTTGAATTGGCTTTGAGAAAAGCTGGAATTGAAAAATGCAATTTAGTTTATGTTTCTTCAATATTTCCTCCAAAATGTAAAATAATTTCAAAAGAAGAGGGGATGACTCAACTTAGCCCCGGACAAATTACTTTTTGTGTTATGGCAAGAAGTGAAACAAATGAACCTAATAGGTTAGTTTCTGCTGCAATAGGCTTAGCTGTTCCTAAAGACTCTGAAACTTATGGTTATTTATCAGAACATCATGGTTTTGGAGAAACTGATGAAAAAACCGGAGAATATGCTGAAGATTTAGCAGCTACAATGCTTGCTTCAACCTTAGGAATTGAATTTGATTCTAATACTGCTTGGGAAGAAAGAGAGCAAGTTTACAAAGCTTCTGGAAAAATATTCAAGACAACTAATTTTGTTCAGTCTGCACAAGGGAATAAAGACGGACTTTGGACTACTGTTCTTTCTGCTGCTGTTTTTGTTCCATAAGAATTAGATTAATTAAACATCTAGGACTACTTGGCAGACCCATTTATCTTTGATTTTTTTTACGAACATTTCATTATAGGTTATGGCTTTAACATCAAGGCCGATTCCATAGTTTTTTGCATTATCTCCAAATAATTCTGCTGTCAGGGAGAAGTTTTTTTCATCTATCTTGACTTTACAGGAAGAAAGAAAAAAGCCACTTGAATCTAGAAGAAAAATAAGCTCTTCAAGAAAACTATAGAGCAATGATGGCAGATCTTTGCCTTTGATCTTAATTTTCTTATTAATTTTCTTATTAACTTTTTTTGAGTACATGGCTTTAGCTGTTGCAAGAGCTGAATTTTCGAAAGCTTCATTCAAGTTTTTGCCAAATGCCTGAAATTTTATATCTGCAGTATGTTCTAAAAATTTGAAGTTCATTTTTCAAGCCAGATAAATATCTTTAATTTTTTAGGAGAAAATTCTGTTAATGTAGAGCTTATTATTCTTTCTTCTGAATAAACTTCAGGCTTATAATCACCAAGATTACAAATTGTATTTGGATCACAAATTTTTATACTTACATTAAATCCTGGAAGTATTTTTTCTATTCTGGACTTTGCGAATTCATCTATGATACTACTTTCATTTTTGATAACTGCCTCTCTTAAAGAGTTATCATTAGATACCTCTTCTAGTAGGGTTTTTTCAAGACTATGCACTCTTTCTTCCCTTCCTGATTGTTGAACTGTTGTAGAATAAAAAAGCACTAAGACTCCAAGTATCAAAGTGACTGCGAAAAATGCTTCAGCTATTTTAATCCAGGCTTTTGAATTCATTTTAGCTACCATACTTCAATATGCATAAGTGCATAATTCATTCCTCCATTTTCATCAATTACTGTAACAGGAGTATCTGAAGCTGAAACTTTAATATTTGCACTTCTAATTCTTGAAGTATTCATTAAGATATTATTCTGGGTATCTCTAAATGTAACTAGGAAATTTTCTGAAGGCGGAACTTTTAGACTTGATTTTAGCTCTGAGTAAGAAGATTCATATTGATTCTTGAATAGGAATAGGCTTCTATTTGAAATTAAACTTCTGTTTAACAATAGACCTGCGGTATAATTCTGGCCTAGTTGCAATTTAGTACAACTTGTAAAATGAGCATTCTCATTAAATTCTTCAGAAGAATAAATATAGAAAAATTGGCCCCCATAATTTTGGAGGTTTATTACACCATCTGAAGAAGCTTCGATTCTTTTATCAGAACTATTTCTTGCAATTATTGGACTAGAAAATGCTAATTCATTCATTTTTTGTATTTCAAAACATGACCCTGAATAAGCCAGGTTAAGTTTGATGGAAATAGAAGATACGGGAGTAGAAATATTTAGAGGAATGTTTCTTTCTAAAACTGTAACTGTAGAGCTTTCGCTTGCTGAAATTTTAAAAGGGTTGAAAAAAATCAGCATAAAAAACAAGAAACTTATGAATATTACAAAGGATAGCACTATTTCTAAATGTGAAGTTCCTCTTTTTTTATTCATTTTTCTTTATGATTGTTAGGATTATTAAATTCTTCTAAAAAAATGCCTGTGCTCCTGTATAGGCTAGAAGAGAAAGTGCAAGCAAGATGAATGAATGCTTTATTCCTGCTTTTACTTTTCCTTCTGATAATTTTCCAATTATTAAACCTGAAAAAAATCCCTGTAATATTAAAAGATACAATAATGGTTTTGAAAATTCTTCTGCTGAGAATCCTTTTCCTGCACCAAAACCCCCAATATCTCCTTTAAACTGGGAGATCTCAGCAGTCATAGGCAGAATTTTGAATTGCATTACTAACATTATTACAATAAATACCAGAAAAATAATATATCCCTGAACAACCAAAGTATAAATTGTAGCTTTTCTTTCTTTCTTTAATTTTTCAATTTCACTTACTGATCTGGCAACTGATTCAAGAACATCTTCAATATTTCCACCAGCTATTTCTGCCTCGCTTATGAGCATTACTGCTCTGCTTACCATTGGGCTATTGACATTTCTTGCAAATATACTTAATGCTTCCTTAACCGGAATACCTATTGAGATTTGATTTCCTAACTTTTGTATGTGCTTTGAGAGAGAACCGTAATATTTATCTTTTAAATTTATAATACTCTTACTTATAGGAGTTCCTGCTTTTACACTTTCTACTAGATTTCTTGAGAATTCTAGGAACATTTGGTTATTTTCAGTTTCTTTTTCACTTTCCATAATTACTGAAAACATGAACGGAAATACTCCAATAAGTGCTGCTAGAACCATAAGAAATGGAAATATCTTTTCAGATCTTAGAAAGATCAGGCTTCCTAGAATTATAATTAATGCAAATGCAATTCCTATAAAATGTATTTTTTTAATTTCCATTTTTATGCCTCATGTTTGAATTTTAGCACTCCTAAAAATATCAGGTTGATTAGTGTGACTATTCCTATCATGATTATTGTAATTGTGCTCATGCTTAAACTCATCGAGCTCATACTTACATTGATAATTACTAAAAGAAGAGTCATTACCATGGGTGTTGTGATAACTAGAGAAATATACAAGTCCATGAATGTTTCTGCAGAACGAGTTTCTTTTTCTTTATCAATCTTGTACTCAAAAAGTAATGTTTCTGATCTTTTTTCAAGAAATTCTTTAAGACTTCCTCCACCCGAAATAGTTGTAGCAAGGCCACTAAGAAGTTCTCCAAATTTTATGCTTGAGGTTTCTTTTGAAGCAATTTTTAAAGCTGTAACAAGGTCATAACCATAAATGTTAATCTGGTTAATGATTTTTCTCATTTCTTTTTTTGTTTCGGGATATTCTTCTCCTGAGGCAACTATCTTAAATATTTGGCTAGGCTCTATTCCTGAACCTGCAATTGCTGACATATGCATTGCTACAAAAGGAAGTTCTCTATTAATTTTTCCTCCAATACTTGATGCTTCAAGACCAGGATAGTATTGAAAAGCAAAAAATGTAGCAAATGGAGAGATAACCACTAAGAGAATATTCAGCAGAACTCTTTCAATTGTGGGAGCAGAAAATGTAAGTGAAATAAGAGAGAAAAATGAAAGAAATACTCCTAAAAATATTGCTCCAATAAGTACAAGAAGCGAACTAAAAAGAGAAACTGAAATAAATGTTGCCAGAAGAAAGGGCATATTTGCTTTCTTTAAATTCTCGCTAAGTTTCTTAAATTTATATTTTTCAATAAGCCCTGTTGAGGTATTAAGGAAAATTTTATTTGCAATCTGGGAGTATAATCCTGTTTTTTTTACTTCAATTAGCTTTCCTTCTTCATGGATTATTTCTTTTCTCTTTAGAGAGCCTAAAAATCCTTTATGCAATGCAAACTCTTTTAGGAAGTGAGTTTTTTCTTCTTTCTTAATTGTAACTAGCAGCTTGTTATTCCCAAATTTGTATTCAACCTGTGTAAAGTTCTTTTCTTCAGCAGCTTTTTCTTCAATTTTATTATAAGGTGAGAGAGATTCTAATATTGGGACTATTGCATTACTGATTATTTTCATTTGGTAAACAAGAGAATCCAGAGATTTTTTTATGATCTTCTTTTCCGCTTCTCTTTTCTCATAGGGGTAGAACTTGTCAACATTACTAAGCTGGGTTGTAAGTATAAAGATTTCATTCAAAATTTGCTTTTCAGCTTCCATGTTGCTGAGTAAATTTTCTATTGCCATTTATCCAATATTTGGGTTATCTTATTTTGAAACTCAATTAATTCTTTTTTTGCTTTTTGAAAATTCTCAGTATCTTTTTTATTATAGAATTCATCTAATTTTTTTGCTATTTCCTCTTCTGACTTAATTAATTGAGCAAGAAGATAAAGATTTTCAGGATTCATTTTTTATTTCCTCTTTCTCTTGGCTTGTCCCAGTAAGGAGATTTACATTTTGGACAAACGGTAGGTTTCTGGTTTTTTCTGGAAAGCCACTGATGCTGACATCTCTCACAAATAAATCCATCTAGCCTAATTTTGCCCATGAACTATCTTAAGATTATAAGTATATAAAGATTACTCTATAATCTTAGGTATATTATTATTAGTAATATACCCTTAGGAGAGAAATGGGCTAATAGAAATTTAAACTTTTTTAGTCAAATCAGTAAATGTGAGGCCGTATTTTCCCAGAATTTCTTTAGGATTTTTATAATACTCATTGACTTCTTTCTGAACTGTTTCAAAATTAAAGACTTTTTTCTTGTACCATTCATAAATCAATTTTGTTCTCATTTCAAATTCTTTTGAGATTTCTTCATCACTAAGGCCATATCTTAATGCTATTTTCTGAAGTACTTTGCTGTCTTTTTTGAAATAAAATTTATCTTCTGCGGGATTCCAGATGAAAGGGGTATTTGTTAGGGCGACTCCATCAGGATTTACTTTTACAATTTCTACTATGCTTCTTAATCTTCTTGTTTGCTGTTTATTGACTATTGCATGGCTCATGATAGCGACTGCATCTAGAGAATTAACTAGTGTAGGAGAAAGTTCAATTGGAGGAGTTTCTAATCTTCTAATTACAGTATCTACTGAATCTGCGTGCATAGTTGAGATAGAAGAGTGTCCTGATGCCATTCCCTGGAAGAGTACGAAAGCTTCTTTACCTCTAACTTCTCCAACTATTACATAATCTGGGTTTTGTCTGAATGAATTTTTAAGAAGACTGAAAAGATCTACTTCTCCTACTTGGCCTGTGCCTATGGCAGTCCTTGAAACACTTGGAAGCCAGTTTTCTCTAGAGAGATTAATTTCTCGAGTATCCTCTATTGAAACAACTCTGGCTTCTGGAGGAATGAAGAAAGCTATTGCATTAAGGAGAGTTGTTTTACCTGAAGCTGTTCCTCCTGTTATTAGAATATTTGACTTATACTGAAGAAGCAACCAAAAGTAAGCGAGCATTTCTGGTGAGAGGGTGTTCATTGAAATAAGCTGGACTGGAGTCCATGGAACTTTTGTAAACTTTCTTATTGTAAATGTCGGGCCACGACTAGTAACATCAGTAGTGTAGGTAGCATTAACTCTCGATCCATCTGGAAGTGTTCCATCTAAAAGGGGCGAAGCATAAGAAATATATTTACCACATCTTTGAGAGAGTTTTTCAACAAAACTTGCTAAATATTCTGTATCTGTAAATGTAATGTTTGTTTTCATATTTCTATAGGTTCTATGAACAAGGTAAATTGGGGTGTTTATTCCATTGCATTCGATATCTTCTATAAAATAATCTTTAAGCAAAGGTTCTATTTCATTCAGTCCTATAAAATTTCTAAAAATATAGTAAAATATTCTGCTATATGCTTCTTCTGTAACCTTAAGACTTAGTTCTGAGATGACTAATTGAGAAGTTTCTTTTATGTACTGAATCATTGCTTCAGTAGTTTTTTCAGAGAGAATATTTATGTTCATTATTTCTCTCATTCCTTCTTCTATTTGCTTGAGCATCTTTTTATCTGCATCATTAAGAATGGGTTCTTCAAGTTCATAGACTAATTCGCTTTTTTTGAAATCCCAGAAAATATGGGCATAGGCATATGGAGAAATTAAGGCATATCTTACATCGACTTTAGTTTTATCTTGCAGGGGAGGCAGGGCAGGAATAGATGGTTTTAAATCAATGAATATATCGTTGGCCATAGTGTCCTCTTTTATATAATTTAGGTCAAATGCTATATAAATTTTATGTATACGTTACTACTGTTGAAAAAGAAAGATATAAATATACCCGTTACATAAAACATTTTAACCTTTAGCAGAAAAATAAAAAAATTTCCTAAATTCGTTATCTCCATTGTAAGCAATGGAGTATTTCCGCGAATTTTTGCCTTAGGCAACCGGAAATTTTAGTCTCCTAGAAAAATCAAAGATTTTTCTCGGCCTTGAAAATCTATAGATTTTCCCGGTTTCAAATCTGTCGCAGCAAGCTGCTAGGTATTTAACCCAGATTTGAAAATAAAATCGAAGGGGAGACTATCCAAATTTTCCTGTTAATATTAAAGAAAATATCCTACCTAAATTATAATTAGTTTTGCAAATATGAAAAAAATAATCAAACATTACTTATTTAACAAATTAGAAATACAAAAGAATAAGGGAGAATTCTATTATGGAAAAGATAATTCAGGAAAAGATTAGTGCAGATCATCTTCTTTATGTAAGTATGAAGTATACTAAAACTATTGATGTAATTCTTAATCTAATTGCCAGATGGAGAAGTATGATCCAAATGTCTTTAATAAAATTGCTTGAATCGGCTAAAAAGAAAAAGAAAATAAGCTCTATTCCTGCTGCTCCAAAGTTAAGACTTGATAAATTAAAGGAACTTTATAAAAAAGACCCCTTAATCTTAGAAGTTATTGAAACTTATGAATTCTTTAAGAGACTTGAAAATGAAGAAAAAGTAAGGGAAAATGAGTTTAGAAAGAACGTGGTTATGAGGGTTTTGGATAGAGGAAAGTGGATAAATGTCGATATGGACAAACTCAAAGAATATAACTCTCTTGTAGAAAGATTTATAAGTCATTTGAAACAAATTGTTTAATTCAAATGACCAAAATATATCTAATTGCATCTGGAAAAGGTGGAACTGGCAAGACTACTACTGCAGTTAATCTTGGAAGTGCTTTAAACAAGCTTAATGAGGATGTAGTTGTTGTTGATACAAATATTACTACTCCTAACCTAGGTCTTTATTTTGGTGCGCCTGTTGTTCCTGTGAGTTTAAATCATGTTTTACAGGGAAAAGCAAATATTGATGAAGCTATATATGAACATGAATCTGGAATAAAAATCGTTCCTTCTTCTTTGTCTTTGAAAGATATGGAAAAATTAGATTATGATAAGTTTGAGGGTATTTCTAATAAGCTTAGAAAATTATTTAGCCATGTTATTTATGACTCTGCTGCAGGTTTAGGAGAAGAATCTAGAAAAGCAATGGAATCTTGTGATGAAGTAGTGCTGGTTGCTAATCCCAATATTTTATCTGTTACAGATGCACTAAAAACTATCAAATTTGCAGAAGAAATGAATAAGCCTGTTCGAGGAGTAATTGTAACAAGAGTAAAGGGAACAAAAAATGATATGACCTTAAAAAGCATACATGAAATGTTAGAAGTTCCTCTTTTGGGAGTTGTTCCTGAAGATTTAGCTGTTGAAGCATCATTAAATAGAAAGAATTCTGTTGTTCATACTCATCCAAGAAGCAAGGCTGCTCGCGCATATCAAGATATTGCTGCTAAACTAATTGGCAGGAAGAAAAAGCCTGAAGGATTTGGTAAGAGATTCTGGAAAGCAATGTTTGGATAAATAAGATTTAATTAAGTTTGTGATACAAACTTAGGTAAATCTTGCTAAAAATTCTTAAGTAAATTAATAATTTTTAGAGATAGATAAACAAGAAATAATTTTGTGATACAAACTTAGGGAAGATAGTTAGAAATTCCCAAGTAAATTGTGAATTTCTAAAATATAGATAAACAAAACAATAAACTTACGATGCAAGTTTAGATAACTTTAGCTAAAAAGTCTGAAGTAAATTCATCCTTTTTAGAATATCGATAAACCTGAAATTAATTTTTGCTAATTTTCCACATTAGTTCGAAGTAGGATCTATATGAATCTGCAATTTCTCGATTTTTTATGACGATTGAGAGAGGTTTTTTGTTCCATAATATCAGGACAACTTTATCCTGATAGATGTTAATTGCAAGGGGGTTTGCATATTTTTTTGGAATGTATCTTATTTCTGAAAGAGGGATATTCTTGCTTAATTTTTCAGAGGCAATAAGCCTAACTTTAATGTTCTTTTTCTTTCTTTCTAAATCGTACCATTTAAAGTAAAATGGGAGAATTTCAAAGGCAGATTCACTTGCTCCTAAAATTAATATTTCTCCTTTTTGCTCAAGTTGGTCTTCAAAAACTGTTTTTAGTCCTTCTTTTCCTTTGTAAAAATTAGTTTCCTGTTTTTCTTTAGTTTTGTTATAGGACAAGAGCATTCCTGGGAGACTTTCTTCAATTAAATGTTCTTTTTCTTTGAGCATTTCTAGAAATTTTTTCGGACTTGCTGCTTCAAATAATCTTCTGTTATTTTTGAGGATATAACCAATTAGGCCTTTTTTTATCAGTCTTTCTGAAGTATCATAGACGGTTCTTCTATGGAGTCCGGTTTTTCTGGAAATTAGTCCTGCAAGGCTTGGACCCATTTCAAGGAGAGCGCTGTAAACTAGAGCTTCATTTTTAGTTAATCCTGATTCTTCTAAAATTGCTAGGTCCATGAAAATACTAAGAGTAATTGCTTTTTAATTATTTCTAGTGTGGTGAACATTATCACCTCATAAATTAATCTAATTCTTGGAATAATCTAAATTAAAGAATGTAAGGAGGTAAAATTAAAATGGAACAAGAAATAGAAAATGGATTGCTTGAGTTGATTGCAACTGAAAGGATATATATTCCAATTTCAAGCATGGATGGAAAGCTCAAAAAACAAAGATCAAAAATGGCTGAGTCATTAGCTATTGATAAAGGGTATTCTGGAGATAGAGCCTATGCTAGGATTGAACAAGAAGATACTATGAAAGCTCGTGGAATGAGTGAAGCAGTAAAACTTTTTGAGAGCCAATATCCAAGACATGGAAAAATTCTTAAGGGAATGATAGAAGAGAAAAGAGCAGAACGGGAAGTTACAATGTATTTTGGAATGAATCCTGACTGCAGATTAACTGAATCAGATTATCTTGGAGTAATGACTAACTTAGGATTTTCTCCTGCAACTGCCCAAAGACTTTATCCCGAATTAATGGATATAAGCAGAAAACTTTCAAAGAAAAGGCAGCAAAATGAAAGGAGTATCCTTATTGGTTAAACTGAAATTAACTTTTTATTTTTTTATTTTTTTTAACTAATCTTACTTCCATTATCGATCTTTTTTTCAGGAGATAATAATATCACTTTAGTATGGTCTTCATTTGATGCTGCAAGGAGCATTCCTTCTGAAGTCAAGCCTTTCATTTTTCTAGGCTCTAGATTTGCCACGACTATAATCTGCTTTCCTTTTATTTCTTCTTTTTTATAATAAGGCTTCATTCCTGCAAGAATAGTTCTTTTTTCTTTTCCCAAATCTATTGACAGCTTATATAATTTATCTGCACCTGCTATATCTTCTACATCTAAGACTGTTGCAACTCGTAAGTCTACTTTAGAAAACTGTTCGTAATTAATTAGATTTGACTTGGATGTTTTTTCTTCCATTTTTGTTTCTTTTACTTCTGCTTTTGGTTTTACTTCTATTTTTTTAAATAATATCTCTGACTTTTTAATCTTTTTTACAGCAAGAGGTTTATTTATATTTTTGACATCTTCTATTTTGAAACTAAAGGTTTTTGCTATTTTTTCACAGGTCTCTGGCATAAAGGGGAATAATAAAATTGAAACTGCTTTAATTGAATCTGCGAGTTCATAAAGTACTTTTTTATCTCCTGTTTCCCAAGGCTTTTTACTTTGGACATATTCATTGCAGATGTCAACAAATGCAAATATTTCATTTAATGCTTTGTCCAATGCAAGATTTTGCATATCTTTCTCTATTTCAGACAGCTTTAGTTTTTTTAATAGGCTATTACTTGTTTTTTCTATTCCATACTTTTCTGCAAGTGTTGAAACTCTTGAGATAAGATTTCCGAATTTATCTGCAAGTTCTGCATTATTTCTCTCAATTAAAGATTCATAAGAAAAATCTCCATCTTGGCCAAAAGGAATTTCTCTCATAAGGAAATACCTTGCTGGATCTACTCCAGCATATCCAATTAATTGGTCGATATTTATTGCATTTCCTGCTGATTTTCCCATCTTTTGATTGAGAACTGTCCACCAGCCATGAGCAAAAATCTTTTTAGGAGGTTCTATTCCTACTGATTTTAACATTGCGGGCCAGTAAACTACATGGAACCATAGAATATCTTTAGCCATAACATGAACATCTGCAGGCCAGAATTTATTGAAACTCTTTTTGTCTTCTAAGTAGTCAATTCCAGAGATATAATTTAAGAGAGCATCAAACCAAACATAACAAATATGCTTTTTATCAAATGGCAAAGGTATGCCCCAGTTGAAAGAGGTTCTTGAGATACTGAAATCTTTGAGACCTTCTTTTACTCTATTGATTATTTCTTGTTTTTTTGATTCTGGCGAAATAAATTCTGGATTTTTTTCATATAAATCAAGAAGATATTTTTGATATTTTGAAAGTTTGAAGAAGTAAGATTCTTCTTTAAGATATTCTAGAGGCTTATTATGGACGGGACATAATTTATCCGGGCAATCTTTTTCTGTGAAGTAAGCTTCACAACTTGTGCAATATAATCCCTCATAGTCTCCTTTGTAAATATCGCCATTGTCAAAGCATTTTTGAAGAATTGCCTGTACAACTTTTTCATGTTCTTTGTCGGTTGTTCTTATGAATCTATTATATTCTATATTGAGTTTTTTCCAAGCTTCTTTAAATTCTGGAATTATTCCATCAACAAATTCCTTTGGCTTTTTCCCTACCTTTTCTGCAGCATTTTGAAGCTTTTTGCCATGCTCATCTGTTCCTGTTAAGAAAAAAACTTCTTTGCCTTGTAGTTTATTCCATCTAGCAAGGACATCTGCAGCTATTGTTGTGTATGCATGACCTAAATGAGGGATGTCATTTGGATAGTAAATTGGTGTTGTAATATAATATTTGTTTTTCATGAATAGTCTAGAAAAAAAGGCTATAAAAATTTATCTTTTAAGGGGCTTTGTCTGAAGTCTTAATTACTTC
>Ga0172381_10004327_pt1 | contig 14735 bp, 36 predicted proteins | sample Leawel6488metaG_FD_119754 | JGI IMG/M metagenome (GOLD analysis project Ga0172381, IMG submission 119754) | Leachate microbial communities from a municipal landfill in Southern Ontario, Canada - Leachate well 64-88 metaG | ecosystem: Engineered > Solid waste > Landfill > Unclassified | place...
AAAACTCTCCCCTCTTTTTTTTATTGTTGCTTTATATGTATGTAACCAATAAAAACCAAAAGCTATGAAAACCACAAACGAAACACCTCGAAAAAAAATAGGTTTCAAAACTTATGATGAAGAAGAAACTAAAAATGTTCCTTCAACAACTGGAAACAATGAAACGGAAAAATTGCAGGGAATGTCTTTGCCAATGTCATCTGCACAGGCTGACCTCTTGGAAACTATTCAAAGTCTTTCTGAAATGATTATAAGCGAAGATTTCTCAAAATATGCGGAAAAACAAAGAGTTATTTTTGTTATGCAATTAATGAACTCGGTTGCCCTTAATGCTGAACTGACAACAAAAACACTTTTGTTACTTGCGTAAAATGTTCGGGGGTTGGGGGCGAGAGTGACAGGACGCCTCCCCCTCTTTTTTCAGGATTATCTTTATTCTATTGTAAAACGAAAATCTCAAACTATGTTTAAAATACTGAAAATTCTGATATAAGCGTGGCGGCTTGGATAAAAATTGCTCCCGTCACGTAAATTAATAAAGAATTTAATATTAACTCTTAAAAAAAACAGTATGGCACGAGCAAGTCCTTAATTAGCCTTTATTTATAAAAATTATTTAATATCTTATAGAATTTTGAAATTGCCCTCCGCTATTGGCTTTTTAGCGGGGGGCATAATGTTTTTCGCTCCCACTCCCTCTTTTTGGAAACGTTCCCTTTATTTGTTAAGTTAACCCAAAACAATAAACCGATGGCTTTTACAAATACTCAATTAGACAAACTTTCCCTGAAAAATTGTGTTGTTACAAAGGCACAAAGGAAAGAAATAAAACGTCAGCACAGACGCAAAAAAAGACGTGAGGTAAAAAACGTTGACAAAGAAAATCCAAAATACAACAGATATTGGGGGTGGTGTGCTTAACACATTATCTCCCCCCCCCTCTTTTTGGAAACGTTCCCTTTATGTGTAAGTAACCAATCAAAAACCTATTACAATGGCAAAGACTAAGAAATTCCGCAAACCGAGCAAAAAAGAAACGACTGAAATGTATATCAAAGCAAATAAAAAAGGCAGTCGTGATGCTGAAATAGAAAATGCTACGGGTTTTATTTCAACTCACAAGGTTCACAAAAGTAAAAAATCATATTCAAGGAAACCTAAACACAAAGGAAATTTTGGGGAATAAAACTTTTCCCCTCTTTTTTCGTGTTGTTGCTTTATATATTCACTTCACATCCCGTCAGGCAAACGGCACAGGAAATAATACTGTGATAGGTTCGAGTCCTATTTGTGGAGCAAATTAAAAAAACAGAATTTCTATTTCCCTCTTTTTTTGAAAGTTTCTTTATGTAAGTGTAAGTACAAATAGTTAAAAATTAACCATTATGAACCCCATTAAAATTATCCGCCGTCTTATTAGATTGCACCGCCTTATTGCGGTTGCCCTTTACGGCCTCATAGGGGTTCGCCTGTTGCCTACTCCAGTCCTTTTAAAAGCTCAAGGATTTATGGGGGTAGAGCTTAAAAAGATTGTCATACGTTCGGGATTTGCCCGTAGGATTGCCACTTCGGGATTTGTTTAACGCAAAATAAAAGGGCTTAGACAATTTTAAATATAATATATAGATAATTAAATTTTTAAAAAAGCGAGCGCAAACAATTTGCCCCCGCTTTTTTATTTTTTCTTAAAATTTTTTTTTGATTTCTGTTTATTCGTAAACCTATATTGTGGGGATTGTAGAAAAGTCGCTCCCCCTCTTTTTTTGTTTCTTTTCTTTATATTGCTACAACCCAATAAAACCGAAAGACAATGGCAATTAAAAGACCTGAAATATTTAGAGTAAAAACATGTATGGGGAAAGTCTATACTTCTTTTGATCACCCCCTTTATTTCCTTACAGAAGAAGAAAAAAAAGAGTTGGATACAATTGGATATACGGGAAGAAACTCTATAAACGAACGGATAAGTAGAGAAGATTATCTTAACTCGATTGGAAAAGGTTCGATTACTGTAATGCAAATAAAGTGGGATAATGGGGATTTTACAGAAGAGTTTATTATTTCTCGTGCAGAATAAAACATTGTTCTAATAGCGGTTGGGTTAACCTTATGGCTATATCCCCAGTCCAGAGCAAAAAAATGAAGGGGCGGGAGAAGGAGAAAACTCTCCCCTCTTTTTTTATATTTTTCTTTATATTGCTACAACCAATAAAAATAGTAGTTATGAAAAAGACTTTAGAACTTTTACATAAGGGTTTTGAAAGTGCGACTGTTAAAACCCCAGAATTTATGGCTTTTGTTAGGGCTTTTAGAAATGAATTTACAAAAGAACTGAAAAACGTAGGTGCAACCGATATTAAAATCGAAGCAGGACACTTTTATGTTTCAGGATTCTTTACATTAGCATCAGGGCAAGTCTATTATTTCAGTCTTTCCGATGTTCGTGGAATGGAATATATCACAACCCCTTCATTAATGTATCGTACTGCAGAGCATTATAAAGATTTCAAAGGTGGTGGAAACCAGTGGGTTAATATTGAAAGGGGAATGGCAGAAAAAATGAGGTTATTATAAAAAGAAATAGATAAAGGCTCCCCCTCTTTTTTTGAAACTTGCTTTATTTTGTTGTAACCAATAAACTACAAAACAATGATTGAAATATTTGGCACAAAGATTAAAACCCGCAAAGACAAATGGGGTATAGAACTCCCTTGCAGTGGAGTAGAACTTGCACAGGCTGTTGAAAGAATCAAAGAAATTGCAAAAGATAAAATTGACAAGACCGCAACCGATGCAGGAACCTGTGTACTTGGTGCAGGAATTAAATTTGATTATTTACTAACCAAAGAAAGAATTGCAAGAAAATGTACTATGTTTCGTGCTCCTTTTCAGGGAAATGTAGGCTCGTACAAAGCATTAAAGCCCGTATTAGAATTTCTCAAAGAAGAATATCCACAATTAAATTTTTATTGGGATGATGGGGTAATGGATTAAAAAACTCCCCCCCTCTTTTTTAAAAAATCTCTTTATTTTATTGTAACCAAAAACATTGTATTATGGGCTACTTAAAAAAAGCAGATTATACTGTTGGCGACACTGTTGCCATAGAAGATGAAGAAGGTGTTTTTGTTACTGAAATTTCAGAAATTGATAAAGCAAGCTCCCTGGGAATTGGCGAATTTATTACAAAAGAAAGGTGTTGTTATATGTATTGCCAGATTTTGGGGGTTGTAATTAAATAAAACATTTTGTTTTCATAGTTTAGGTTTATTGGTTGAGGGGGATGGAGGATTCCGTCCCCCTCTTTTTTTAATTCTTTCTTTATATTACTGAACCTAAAAAATCAAAAAATGGAAAAGAATGTTAAAAGTATTCCGATGAAAGTTTGCAATTCAAAAGAATATATTTTTCGTTTAATTGGAACAACGAACACGTTTCGTTATGACGTTTCACGTTGCGAATTTCAAGTAATCGTAGATGATTTAGTTATCAAGCGTTATCATATTTCAATGTCCTATAAAGACTTTGAAATAGAGTGTAGAAAAATGTTTCTCAGAGTAATTCAATTAAGTTTTGGTTGGAATTAATTAAAAACATATAACTATTGATTATGAAAAAAACATATAAAACAAAATCGGGACAAACTATTCGTATTCTTGAATATAAAAATTTTGTTGAAACAATTAATTCCCCTGAAAGAGTTGAAAAAATAATGCATGGGCTTAGTGAAGACTTTAAAAACTATAATAGTAGAATTGCTATTAATTATTCAGACGAAGGATATGCGCTTTTTGAAGTTATTCAAAATCTTCCCCGTTTTCTTATGCTTTATTTTACTGGAACGGCTTGTTAGTCCCTTTTCTTTTTGTTGTGTGTCTTATTTTGTTATAATTAATAATAAAAAGTAATGGAAAACAAATATAAAGAAACGTTAAAAGTAGGGGACAAAGTATTGATCCCCTTGACTAGTGACGACTACAACAATCCACAAATACCTGCAATCATTGAAAAAGAAGATAAAAATTTTTGTTGGTGCAGGGTTAATCCAAATTGTCTTGTCCCAATCCCAACAATACATATAAAACTTTGCTGATATACAGAATTCCCCCCCCTCTTTTTTTCTGGGTTGCTTTATCCTATCACAACCAAAAAACCAGCTTAAAATGAAAACTAAAATTTTAAAAACAATTGCAAAGATAATGTCAACTATTGCAACTATTATTGCAGTATCTGGACTAATTATGTATGCTTTTACCACCATGTGTATTGTAGCCCTGGAACATGGAACTACTTTTACAAATTCTCTTGGTGTTTTTGCTGGTGTTTTGCTTGGAGCAGGAGTATTGCTTGGAATTACTTCCGTATTAATTAATTATAAAGAAAGTAAAATAACTGCTAAAGTATAATTAGTAAAATCAATTAATATGCAAACAAAAAATATAGGATTAGATGAAAACACTGTGTATTATTTACATAACACACATAGTAACCAGTCATATGTTGAATATCCAAAAGACCAAATTGCTTATATTAAATCTCCAAGGACTAAGAAACAAATAAAAGCAAGGGAAACATCAAAAAAAGCGAGGAAAGCAAGGCGAAGAAACAGATAAAAAGAATTATTGTCCCCCTCTTTTCTAAAAATATTCTTTATTAATTTGTAACCAAAAAATTTTAAAACTATGGCAAAAGTATTTATGGTACTCGTAGCGTTTTTTTTCTTAACTCTCGCAGTTGTAACTTCAGTTGAAACAGTAACTCGTCCCACAGCTTCCGTAGCAGTAGAAACAAGAGCAGACCGCAGGAAACGGACAAGGTAAAAATAAATTTAAAACAGAATAATATGGGGGGCAACAACCCCCCTTTTAGTTTATTTTTGTGTGTATTTTCATACTAATAGTATAAAAAAAGATTAAAAATAAACCATTTTATTTTTTTTGATTTCTGTTTTATCGTAAACCTATAACTTTAAAAAATTTTTGACTTTTAGGATTATGAGGTTGGAGGAATATCCCCTCTTTTATAATATTTAGCTTTATATAAATACAAGAACGATTTGAATTAAAAGAAATTTTGTTTTTATATCTTGGTTATTGGTTATTGATTAAGGTGGCGGAGGGTGGTTCCTTCGCCCCTCTTTTTTTTTATATTTGCTTTATTCTTTTACAACCAAAAAAAACCAAAGCCATGTTAACCACAGTAAAAACTACGATAAAAGAATTTAAAAATACCAACACGCAAAAGTTTGCAGGCTGGACTTTTTATTTCAAATTGTATAAGCAGGCAAGAGAAATGATGAAAGTGAATGCTAAATATCTTAAATTAAACAAATGGAAAAAAGCATACACAAAGTTTTCTCTTTCTTGTCAATGTTTGTTTAAACCGTTGAAACAGTTTTATTATTACATTTCTTTAAGTAAAGGTACAGTAACCGCAGAATATAGAAATGATGTTTTAATACGAATACAGGGGGTTAATTGCACCAAAAAAACCAAATATTACCTTTTTAACATTTTGGTTTTCACGTTGGAAATGGATATGACCTATGAAGAAATGAAAAAAATTGTTGAAGAGAAGTAAAAAAACTCCCCTCTTTTTAAAAATTATTCTTTATTTGCACATAACCAATAAAACCTACGACAATGGCAACGAAAAAGAATTATCCTGAGCTGTTTAAAGCAAATACTCTGCGTGCTGAATATGGTGGCAGGGGTGGCGGAATTGAAATCTCCCTGGGTTTTGTTGGTAAAAAATACGCAGGTCATAAAATGTCCGCTTATCAAAATTATCTCGGTGGTGGTATTTTGGGAAGAATCAACAGTGATTGTACTTTTAAAGACTGGTACGGTGACGACAAATTGAATGAAGTCTCTGAGGAATTGAAAAAATACTTTCACTCTCTGACAAACCCCGAAGGCACATGGGAAGAAATGTCTTACGAAAAAAATCAGATGTTGTCTACATCGGCTTATTAAGAACTCTCCCCTCTTTTTCTTAGATTCTCTTTATTTTGTTGTACCCAAATTCTAAAGAAAATGAAAATAAGCAAAATAGAAAAAAAAGGAGAAATATACTTTGTAACCAAAAAACCAAATTTTATACAGCGTTTATTTGGAACTAAAGAAAAGATTGAAAGGTATAAATGTAATGGTGAAGTATTCTACTATTTTAACCATATAAAAGTGTTTTATAAATCAACTGGGGAGGCGGTTCATTGGAATGATAAAATGAGCAAGGTTTTAAATGATTTTGACCATAGCTTTTAATATTTACTTTGTTCCTTCTTTTTTAAGTTCTCCCTTTATTTACACAACCAAAAATTAAAATTATGAGCTTAACCCAATTTATAGTTTTTGAATTTGTTTGTCTTTGTATAATATTTGCTGGTAGCTTTTCTTTGATTTATAAACTTATGGGAACCCCAATATCAGTCGAAGATGAAACATATCAAATGAAAGTCAGTTTTATTGTTGCAATAGTTATAACTGTAATTTGTATCGCTTTAATGATTGCTGATTTTCCTCCATTGGAAAGTTTTAACTAAATGCGTTATGTCCCCTCTTTTTGGGAACTTTCCTTTATATTGTTGAACCTTTAAAATTAACAGCCATGGAAGGGCAAAGAGAAATTCAAACTGAAAGACCTCATAAGGCGCAGAGTAGAGAAGGAAAATACGAACCCTGCAAAGAACCAGAACTTGAACCTATTACAATTGTTGCAATGGAATATAAAACATACATTCAATTTATTGAGTTTTTGACGTTTTATGTTTAAAGGCTTTATCTCACCTTCTTTTTTGAAAATTCTTTATATCAATGTAACCTATAAAAAAGTTTTACGTATAATTTACACAAATGCTCTTTGAAGAAATGTCTCCCTTGGAATCTACCGATTGTCCTCTCGCGTTTATTGAGCTTGTGGTATGATTTAATTTTTTCGGTAAATGTTCATGCGATATCCTGTAGGTTTGTTCAAACCGCCTTAATTATACTTTATGCTTGCGGTTAATGGCCTTTATATCGTCCTTTGCAACCATATATCAGTGACAGCTTTCCGAACGGCTGTATTCGGCACTGATCTTTAGGCTGCGCGGTTTCTATTCGCTGAACAGTCCTCGATTGACATGCCCCACCTCGCCGTTTGACATTTAGTTAATCTGGCGTGTGTGGGGCTTATTTTTTCCCCTCTTTTTTTATCTGTTTCTTTATTTTATTGAAACTAATAAATATAGCTATGCAAATGCAAGGAAGATATAAACTGAATAAAGTTGCAAAAGTTGGTGAAGAATGTATTTGCCCAAGTTGCGGAGCAAAGTTCACAAAAGAACACTATCAGCAGGCATTTTGCAAGACGCAGGGTGGTACTATTTGTAAAGACAGGTATTGGAATACCGTTGACCCAAAAAAGCGCTGTAACACGACGAGAATCAGTCCAGCGAACAGACGTTATATGAACGAAAGAGAAGAAATTCGTGAGCGCTATTACGATTATGACGATGACCAAAGCTGGGATGCTCACAAGGATTATTATTAAAGAACTCTTCCCTCTTTTTGGTAAAATTCCTTTATTTTAGTGAACCAAACCAAATAATATGAATACGATTTTTGAAAAACTTACTGTTGAAGCTAATAAACTTTTTGAAAAATATGGTTTGATCGGATGGAAACTCGAATTTGATAATGCAAACCTACGTTTTGGGATTTGCAGGTATTCAAAGAGAATTATAGGCTTATCAGAAAAAATGGTTATTCTCAATGCAGAAAAAAATTACAATGAGGTATATGAAACCTTGTTGCATGAAATTGGACATGCGCTTTCATTCCAAAGATATGGGGTAAAAGGAAGGGGGCATGGTTTTCTTTGGGAAACTTGTGTTAGAGAATTAGGTGGGAAACCTCAAAGATGCTATGATAGCAGTAAGGTGGAAATTGTCAAAGGCAAATTTAAATATGTTTGTGATAAAGGTCATGAACAATATTTCTACAAACGTTTAAAAAGACGTTACGCTTGTTCAACTTGTTGCAAAGAAAATCACATTCACACATTTGACGAAAGATTTGTGTTAAAACTTGTTGAGGAGTAAGAACCTCCCCCCTTCTTTTTTGAGGAATTGCTTTATTCTATTGTAATCAAAAAACTTAAAAATATGAAAAGCACTTATGGAATTTTTACAACCATTGAACTTGCTCGAATTTTGAGTATTATCCCAAAAAATCTTGAATACGATTTAACTTGGGATAAGGGAACAGAACTACATAAAGAATTTGAATTTAGTGAATTTAACGATTTTCACGAAGACGAATACGGATGTATTGAAAAGTTTTTGAAAAACTATCGGAGGGAACACATTGTTGAAATTATTCCCACTGCTACAAATAATGACCTGATTATTTACGGGGTAGAAAGTCATTGCCCAATTCATACTTCGGCAAAAGCACATAACTTGCTTATCAATGATGAATATATTCATTTTAATGGTAAAGAGTGGTTATACTTTGACAGTGATACGGAATATATTACAGAGTTTGCAAAAAAACACGAATAATTCAGAAATAAAGTGTATCCCCTCTTTTTTGGAGGGGTTGCTTTATTTTGCCGAAACCGATAAAACTTTAAGAAAATGAGAAAACCTAATTTTATCGAAACTTTAGCAACAAAACTTTCCATATATTTAGATTCTATTCCCTATATTAATGGTGGTGGGTGTGGAATTGTTGCATTAACTTTATATAGGGAATTAAAAAAATATAATGATAATGTAAAAATTATTCAGGTTACGTATGGGTTTCATCAATTTATTCACTTTGTTATTAAAGTTAATGGTGTTTATATTCATTCAGATGGTATTTTCGCAAACAACAGTGAAGAATTAAATTTCAATGCACAGAAAACATATCATACAGATTGCGATTTTTGTGATATAGAAGAAAAATATTTAGAAAATTTATTAAAAGACAAAAGTCTTTGGAACTCATACTTTGATAGAGAAAAATATGAAAAAGTCATAAAAAAAGCCATCAAAAAAACTGTAGAACAAACCATCAAACAAGAGTTTAATTGAGTGTCAGTTTGCAGTTACCCCCTCTTTTTCTGATGTTTTACTTTATTTTGTTGAAACCAAAACCAAAAGCGATGTATAAAGTTTACAGATATGAAGACCCTGTTGATCATAAAGGTCCTTATACTTGCATGATGGACACTATTGAAGACTACACAGTTTGTGAAGCACTTCACAGTGCGCATGGAGGTAATGCTAAAAAACCGTCTGTAAGGGTTGATGGCTTTGAATTTATGGAAGATAATGGAAAAGGTTTTCGAGTTGCCTGTGAAAGCATAAAACAGCTTAAAAGTTGGTTTAAGGGGTTTAATAAGTGGTTGCTTGAAAGCGGGTTTGTACTTGCTGAATATACTATTTCTGAAAGAATTGAAGGCATTTCAAAACTTCAATGCGTTTTTCACTTGTCAAATGTAATTGAAAGAAAGGAAATTTCTTTATGAAATTTTTTTTTGATTTCTGTTTCTGCGTAAACCTTAATTATATTGAATTCGTCGAGGGGTTCAACTTCACCCCCCCTCTTTTTGCTCTGTTTGCTTTATATGAGTGTAACCAAAAACTCAAAAACATGGCAACCAAAATTTGCAAAAAGAACTTCAGTTCTGAAAAAGGAACTGTAAAAACTTCATCTGTTGCAATTGTTAAACGCGGAAGACCTTGTAGTAAAAAGACAATCAGAGAGTTTGTTCTAAAAAACATTAATAAAATGAACTCTTATGAAATGGCAAAAATATTAAATGTAAAACCAATCAGAATTGCCGCTGCCATTGCAACACTTAAAACGCATGGCGTTCTTGACATTGAGAACAATCTCACAGGAAAAAAATTTCAGACAAAGGCAACTGCTATATCTGTAACAAAAAAAGAAACCAAAGGGGGTGAAAGTAAAAGCCATGCTTTTAGCAATTATGATGGGTTAAAAAAACAGGTTACTCGTTATATATTTGCCGATTTAATCGAAAAAAGTGGTAAACTTGACGGAAAAATTGGTGGGCTGTCAGCTGGACAATGCCGTTCTGAAATAGCTATCAATGAAAGAATCTCTTTAAATAAATTCCTTTATGAAGGATATGAAATTGAAGTAGATACTTGTAAAAAAATGCAAGAAACAATTTTTGAGAAGAAATTAAACATGTTTGCTATTCCAAAAGATATAAATTTGGCGATTAACAATGCGGTGGAAAGTGAATATTCTCATTTTAACCTTGATTTCTGCGTAAATTTTACAAGTGTAAAAAGTAGTCTTATCGCATACTTTACCCGTAACATTGTTCAGATTGGTGGGATTACACAGATTACTGTTAGCACCCGCTATAATAAAAGTACATTTGTAAACGAATTCGGTAGTAAAGATTGTGAAACAAAAAAGAATTTAGATGCTTTTTGTAATTTTTTAAAACTTTTCCCAAACTACAAAATTGTTTCTTATCATTCTTACAAAGAAGGGAAAGACGCAACCCCAATGTTAGCAATATTTGTAAAAAGAATTAAATAAAAATCGAAGGGAGAAACTCTCCCCCCTTTTTATTTGTAACATTTTTTTTATATTTTCGTATAATTCAGTAATTAAAGTTAAACTTCTAAAAAATTAATTTTATGACATCATCAGAATTTTTAAAAAAGAAAGAAAATCAGCGTTTAGCAGGAATTAAAGCCGCTGCAACTCGCAAAGCAAATGCAAAAAAAGCAAAGCGTAGCGATGCAGCAAGAAGGGCCTGGGTAAAAATTAGGGAAAACCGAAAGGAAATCACCGTTGACCTCTCTCCATATTCCAAAGAAGTTCGCATGGTTATTAACGACGAAATTAAATTAAATGGATACGGAAAAAGGAAATTCCACTCCACTGAAATCTTTTCCAATGTAGCCATGAATCATTCAGGTTGTAACGGACCTGAAGGTTGCTCTCAGAGGACTATTGATGCCCTGTACAAACTTCATAATCAGACTTTTAGAAAAGGGTTTAAACTTGTTACCTTTAAATAAATAAATGTCTTGAAAAGAAAAAAAAGGGGTGAGTGAAAACTCTCCCCTCTTTTTTTTAGCTCTCCCTTTATTTTGTTGTGTTTACAACAAAGTTAAAACCAAAACTTCAAAGTCATGTTGAAAAAAATCTCTAATTTCATTTATAAGGAAAAAGGATATTTTGTTCAGGAAATAGTTTATCATTACAAAGCCGAACCTTCCCTTGGATATATTCTTTGCTTTGGTTGGAAAGTTTTTGGTATTTCAGGATATTCTTTAACTGCCATTTGCTGTGATAAGAAAACTCTTGATAAAGAAGTTGAACTTCGTAGGATTACGTTGTAGATTGTTTTCCCCCCTCTTTTATGTAATTCCCCCTTTATTTTGTTACATTATAATAAAACAAAAAAACCATGAACTACGAACTTATTGCAAAGGCTATTGGATGGGAAGTCTCCCCGACAGCAAAGACTTTAAAACAAAGGTCAACGCTCCCCACAGAAATTCCATTTGGATATTTTAAAGTAAACATCAAAGACCTGCCTGCTATAATCAACGACAAGGGCAATAAGAAGCTATTAGCCGAAAGATTGTGGGAAAGTCTGGGGAATATACCAATCAATGAGAAAGATGAGTTAGATGAGCCTTTTTTAGATTTTCCAAAAGGGACAGGTAGATTTGAAATTTGGAGCTGGTTTGAGGAAGATTTTGATGTGAGTGTTGTAGAGTTGATGGGGATGAAATAGCCCACCTTGTTATAAACATAATTAAAATGCTGATATGGAAATCGAAATTAACGGGGTAAAATATATAAGCAAAGAACAGTCAAAAATGCCAGTTAGTAAAACGATGATGGCTGTAATGATTATGGCTGGGATGGAAGGATCATTGGGAGGCAGTACGAGAAAAGAATTGGTTGAAGATGAATTTATTGTAAAAGAGTATAGTCTCATTCAGCAGAAAAAATCTAATTTATCAAAACGCCAGCGTGATTATGTCGTTTGGAAATTTAAAAAGACTTTCAAACGAGTTTCAGATTAACTTTTTCCCCTCTTTTCCAGGAAATTTACTTAATATATCTATACCCAATAAAAACATGATGCCATGAAATACAGAATTTATAATAATGTTGAAGGTGAAATTGTTAAAGAAACCAATTCCGATGCAGAATTTATTCACTTTGTCAGGAACTTAGCTGTTGAAAACTGTGATGAAGAACTATCTATTCTTAGCACTGGAGAAGCAAAAGATTATTTGTCAGATTATTGTTCAAACCTTAAACTTCTTTCTTGATTTTTATTTATAAAAAGATTAAAAACTATGGAACTATATCAATTATATGACACAGACAATTGGGGTTCACACTCAAGTCGTACAAACATAGGAGTTTTTTCAACTGTTCACGATGCTTTATATTCGTTGGTAAAAAATCCCCAAACTGAGGAAGCAGACCTTGACAGACTTATTGCTATTTTTGAAGGCTACAATCGTTTATTCATTGAACGGATTGCTGTTGATGAAGTTGAGGGATACGAAACAGTTTTTGATAGCGAAACAGATGAATGCATGGATAAACTCAAACGTATCATTCTCTTTGAAAGTATTGAACGTTTCCGTAATGACCTGGGGTGCCTTGATTTTGATAAAGATGAATCTTCATTTGATATTAATTCTATTGAAAGTGTTGATGATGTAACAAATGAAATGATTGAGGAATACATGAATGAAGATGATGTTGTTAGATTCATTAAAGTAAACTTTACGGAGTAAATTTTATAAGATGTCAAAACATAAAATCAAAACAAATAATGGGAATGGCGGGCTTGCATGGATACAAAGACCTGCAAAGAAAATGAATAGCAATTTGTTGAATGGTTTTGGCCAAAAAATAAAGAAATTTGCGAAAAGATATTCTAGTAAAAAACGCAGAACTTTTTTAAAAAATGAAACTGAATAATCTCTTCTTTTTCTCAGAAATTCTTTATGATACTGCAGCTAAAATGCATAACAGACACTGAAAAAAATATTATTGGTTGCCTTCATAGGTTTGGTTTATTGGTTTGAGGGGTGGGGTGGTTCCCATCCCCTCTTTTTTTTTATTCTGCTTTATTATTTTGTAACCAAAAACTTAAACTGCTATGAAAGATTTTATTAAGGAAAAATTGGTTGAAATGCACTCAAATTGCACAACTGACCAATATGGACAAATACAAAAATTTTATTTTTCTCTTGACTCTTTATTTGGAGAAAAAACAGAAGAAGTTCTGGAGTTTGTCAAAGAAAACCCCATCATTGAAGTATCAACTTATGGGGGTGCTTCGGGAATTTACAAAGCTGTTTCAAACATTTGTGATGAAGAAATTAAAACGGCTTGCCATGAAGCTCTAAGGAAAAACAAAAGCTATATTGCAAACATGACAGGCTGGTAAAATTATGTTCCCCTCTTTTTTTTATTTGTTTCTTTATTCGTATATAACCAAAACATTAAAATTATGGCACGCAAAAATTTTCCCAACGGTTTTGCTTCTTGGATGGAAACTCACTTTCATGTAGCATCTGCCATTGCTCTGGAATTAGAAAAAGATACAATTACTTCAAAGGTGATTGCTGAACGATACGAAGCACAAGGCTCAGGTGGAATGTATGAATTATCAGAGGAATTGACTGACAAATTTGAAAAGATGAATAAGGGTAAATTTTGGGATGGAGAATACTTAGATGAGATTGATGAATTCTTAGAAAAAGAAATTAAACTATAAAATCGAAAACCATGAAAAAGAGATATTTTACAGTAAATGAAACTGAAGGTGAATGTACTCATGTTGGTACTCTTGTCGCAAGTACCTCAGAAGAACTTAAAAAAAAGCTTATTACGGCTTGTATGGGGCATTTTGACGCTAATGTAATAAAAACATCTGATATTGATATTGAAGATTGCATTTATGGTAAAATTTACAGTTTAAAAATTACTCTTGATTGCATGATGGAAACTACAAATAGCGTATCTATTTCAGAAACATGGTTATATTAAGGAATTTTCCATTTCCTTTGAGGTGTTCAGAGTCTAACAGAAAGAAGTATCCAGTTTAATCCCCAGATAAAAGGCTGGGGATTTTTTAAAATATTTTTTTTGTTTTCTGTTGCAGCGTAAACCTATTAATATTTAAATCTAAAAAATTGCTCCCTCTTTTTTACGATTCACCTTTATTTTAGTGAAACTAAAAATAAAATATTATGATGACAATTAAAGTAATAGAAGCAATTACAAATGTTAATTCAATGAGTAGAAATTCAAGAATAGTTGGGAAGAATATAACTTTTGACAATTCTAAGTTTGATTATGAATGCGAACAATATAAGATTATTGATTACAAACCAATGTTGAACGGGGAATATAGATTATTTATTTATTTAGATGGTCATATTGAATTATCCCCCAAAAATCCAAAATGTAAATCAATAACTATTCTAAAATACGAAACAGTTATTCATTAATCTTTTCCCTCTTTTTTTACGTTTTTCTTTATTCTTACACAACCAATAAAACAAACATATTATGGCAAAGAAAAAATTAACCCCCGCAGATGAAAAATTTATTGCAAAATTTCTTAATGCTGATGGCAAGCTGGATTTTGATACTGTAACCATTACACGCAAAAACCGTTTCACTGGAGAAGAATTTGAAGTTGACCCCATCTGTGCTGCCGCTATTGACTTT
>Ga0172381_10004328_pt1 | contig 14733 bp, 25 predicted proteins | sample Leawel6488metaG_FD_119754 | JGI IMG/M metagenome (GOLD analysis project Ga0172381, IMG submission 119754) | Leachate microbial communities from a municipal landfill in Southern Ontario, Canada - Leachate well 64-88 metaG | ecosystem: Engineered > Solid waste > Landfill > Unclassified | place...
AAAGCCAAAGCTGCCAAGACGAGAATAATCGCCAATCCGAGCAACCCTTTCTTTTGCCATTCCATCTATTCTCCTCAGTTGCTTACCGCGACATACTGGGTGTAGATTGCATCCTGGGTCGGGTCGGTAAGGGTAAGACCAGTCACGTTGAATCGGGCGTAGAGCGCGGTGTTGTTGGTCTGGAAGCGCTGTGCCGCGGTCCCGCTTGAGACGGACAACTCATCGAACCAGTTCCGGTTGTCCAGGCTTGTCTGGAACGTCACGTTACCGTATGAGCCACCGACAAACGGGTAGGTGTACGTGCCATTGACTGCAAGATAGTCGATGGTAATTCCTGGATTTGAAGCATTTGCATTGGAGGTTGCCGCCTCGAATTTAACTGAGATTGCCCCCGCAGAACTCACATACGTCATAGGAATCGCGGTGATGTTCGTCCAGTTGGTGACGTTCGGGCTCAGGGAATATCCAGTGTTGACGTATGCCGATATGCTTGGATTGTAGAGGTAAATGTACGCGGCGTCGGAAGCGTTTGCCTGATTGAGGTTCGCGCCATTGACGCTGAGGTCGAACGCGCCTGTCGAGTTGTTGAGCGACATGTTCGTGGTGTTCAGTGTCATGGAGTAGGTCGTATTCGACTTGTAGGTTGAAAAGTTTCCGGTGCCGACCGCGGTGGTGTTTGCGCATCCGTTGAGTGACGTGTTGGATGCGTTGTTCGTTGTGTTCGAGCACACCCTGGTGGTCACGGCTGTAAAGGTGGTCACGTTGTAAAGGACCGTGGTGTTCGTGCTCCACAGGGTAAAGACGTGGCGCGAGTATGCGTTGTGCAGCTCGTATGGACCGACAATGCCGGTGCTGTTGATGCGCGCGGAATACTGGTTCACGTCAGGAAGATTCGATGCTCCGGTTGATGGGGAAGCCTGCCCAGTGCAACCTGCGAAAAGGAATGCCGCAAGAACCAGAATGATTGCGAATGCCGCGTAACGCATAATATCCACCTCAATTTACTCATTATTGTCCGGGCGCAGCATGGTCAGGACGTAGCTCCTTATGAGATTGTCGCCAGTGCCAACCGTGATTGTCCAACTGTCTCCAGAAAGTGCGATGCCAAGGTCCTCGACCACTCCACCAGTCACATCGAACGCGGTTCCGCCGACAACGGTTCCGTACTTCAGAAGAGAAAACACGATGGTGTTTGTCGCATCCGCAGTCGCAGGAGTCCGGATTATCAGCGTGTAGTATTTGGAGAAGCCAACGGAATCGTAGACCTTATCGTATGTGCAGCTCGTTGTGATTGCCGTCATGTGAAAAACCTCATATCATCATTGTCAGCGTGTACCCGCGCGCCTTGTCGGTGCCGGTGCCGCACGTAATCGTGTACGTATCGGTCGACAGTGCGATTGAAAGCGCCTCGGCAACGCCCGTAGTCTTATTGACTGCGGAGCCTCCGACCACGGTGCCCCACTTGGATTTCAGGAACGTAATCGTGTCGCCAGAGTCGACCGTTGCCGGGGTCTCAATCACCAGGGTGTAGTATTTGGCAAGACCCACTGCGGGGACTACCTTGAGAAACGTACATGACGTAGTTACTTCTGCCACCATTTCAAACACCCCATATCCTGATGCAGTGAACCGCGGCGCCAGTCAGGTTGCCCATGGTCACGGTAAGACCGGAAAAGGTCGCCGCTTCCACACCCCCGGTCGCGTTGCAGACATACAGACCATAAATGGTCGTGAAGTAGTCCGTTGCGTCAAAGGTGTAGCTGTCGTCGGTCGCGCTGTCAGTCAGAATGATTATCTCTTTCATGCCCGAAACGGGCGTCATCTGCCGCAAATCTGCAGCTACAATCGCTGTCATGGGAAGACCTCCTTAAACGCCCCATACCCTGAGACAGTGGACTCCGGTCGAAATCGTGCCGAGGGTCACTGCGAGAGATGAGAACGTCGCTATTTTCACCGCGCCGGTCGAGTCTGAAAGATAGGTACCCCAAATCGTAGAGAAGTACCCGGTCGCGTCCCAGGTGAATCCTGTCGCCGCCGCAGCGCTGGTCATGATGACTATTTCCTTCACACCCGCGTTGGGAACTGCCTGCCTCAATGAGGCGACTGTTATTGCCGTCATAATAATTACCTCCAATTTTCAGCTTTCCTTTGAAAAACAAAAAGGAAAAAACACTGGCTCTAAGCCAGTGTGATTATGTGCGTGTTGAACTCGGGCACCGTGCAGATGAGCGCCTCGTACTCCTTTATCACGAACTTGTACGAGTCGTTCGTCTTGGCGAGTTCCTCGTATGTCATGTCCTGGAGGACGCGCATCTGCCATGTCGAGCTGTCAAGGATGGACAGTTTCTTCAGGTTCGCCGTTGTCGGCATGAACTTTGAAGGGATTATCGGCAGACCCTCGAAGATGACCGCCTGGAAGCCCCACGCAATCTTGTCCATCGGAACAATCCTCTGGTAGTCCTGTAGGAGAGCCTTCACATCGTCCAGGGTCTTGAAGTCAGTCGTAATCATGTCCGGGTTGCCCTGCCCGAGCGTGGTGCTGTCGTCAGCCGTGCGTGCCGTGCGAATGCCCTTACGAAGGGTCGTGATGTCGATGGTCTGGCTCGCGCGGTCGGTATTGGAATTGACGCCCGTGTATCCGAGGATACCCGTGTATTCCGGTCCGATTGCCGTGGTCGCCCCGCCGTATGCGGTGCGGCTCGCCGTCGCGCTGCCGTTGATGAGGATGTCCTCCTCGATGAACCGCAGTGTTTTGGACTTGTTCATCACTTCGAGATTGAGCGCGTCGACGTACTGTTGCGAGAGGTACTGCTTGCTTGATGCAAGGTAAGGACCAGACACACGCCCGACCGAGTAGAGGTACTTGATGGCGACGGACTTTCTTTCGTAGGTGTCGTCAGTCTCGTTGAGCGGCGCATCTTCAAGCTGAGCGCCTCCAACTCCACGCGAGAGAAGCCGGTTGAATTCGGCTGTCCTGCCATAGTTAGTCACGCGGGGAATAAGCTCCACCATGGGCGTAAGCCTGCGGGTGACATCGACTATGCTGGGGTCGACGTAAAGCGGTATGATTGCCTTGTCGGTCGTGCCCGACGCGGCAGCGGAAATTGACGCAGCCTTGGAAAAGTCCATGCCGGTCTTATCGTAAATGCCCTTGGCAAGCGCGGGGCGCCCGTCAAAGCCGTACATCGGATTGGTGTACATAGCCTTGTTCGGAAGGCACTCGGTCGCCTCGAAAGATGCCGCCATCTTCGAGAGCTGCCTGTATTTTTCACTCGTTGGAATTTCGTCCATAACATTACCTCCTATTCACCTTAGCGGATTGTCCCCTTCGGGAAAAGCGCAAAACTACCTTCTGTCTCTTCAGTCTTTTCAGCCGTCTTCTGGAACCTGTCCCCAGTCTCTTTTTCGTCTGGAGCCGAAGCGAGGGCTTTGGAAACAACGCCGTCCTTCCTGGCTTTTTCATCGAGAGCCTTGTGCAGCTCTTCAATACGCGCGTCGCGCGCCTTGAGGCTTTCCTGCATTTCGGCTTTCTGAGCGTCAAACGATTTCTGAAGAACCTGGAGTTGGTCGTCGTAGGATTTTGAGAAGTCGGTAAAGACCTTCTTGAAACCGTCCGAAGCGAGAATGTCGTCAACCCCCTTGACTTCGCCGGGTCCGACTTCGGACTCGGGAACAAACTTGTTCTCGGTGCCGCACTTGGCGCACTTGAGCATCGTAGCCTTTCCGAAGGCGCACTTGACATGATGCTCCTTCAGTTCAGAAGCGTAAGTTTCACCAGCTTCGTGCTTGGGCGTCTCGCCCTGCCCGACCTCGCTTTCCTTTTTCTCCTGCGAGAGGATTGCGGGCGCGGCTACTGACTTTTCAACAGCGGGTTCCAAATCATCACCTTTGAAAGATTTGCTCATGTAGGAAAGAATCGAGGCTTCGGCGTTTGCCGGAATGCCCACCACAGAAACCTCGTAGCAGTCTACGTCGGTTATGGTGCGAACCTTCTTGCCGAGCTTCTCATCGAACTCATCCTCGTAATTCCTGATTTTTCCACCGATGGAAAATGATTTGAGGACTCCCTCCTTGATTTGCGTTACCACGTCCTGCATACCCGCAGCCTTGGTCGGGATGACGGAAATCTTCACGACTTCCCCGTCTTCCGTGGCGGAAGATATTGTCCCGACTCCGAGACCCTTGAGGTCGTGGTTGAAAAATACGGTGGAATTCTTCGTGAGGTCGGACGCTATCTTTTTCAAGACCGCCTTGCTCATACGCTCGTTGTCCCTATCGACAGATGTGGACGAGGCTATGCCGCCGAAAAGTTTGAGGCTGCCATCATGCTCGATGGTCTTCTCAAACGGTATGAAGATTTGAAAGTCGTTCATGCTGCCACGGATGTTTGAGTAGTATTTAAGGCTTTTGTTTGAGCTTGATTTTCTCCTCAGTAAGTTGGTCAGTCCCCTTGTAAAATACCCCTTCGTCATCAAGAATCTTCATCGGGCGCGGGTGCACCAGCGAAGGAACGTGCGTCTTGTCTTTTCCGTCGTAATCGTAATTGACGTTGGCATTGACGCGCAACCAGGCTTCGAGAACGGGCTTGACCTTGCTTCTGAAGTCAGCCATCATTGTCGGGCTTGTGACCTCGCGCTCGGGTTCGACCGCGCCGAAGGGATAATCCTTGCCCGGGTCGGACTTGGCGAACTTCTCCGTTTTTGAATTAAGGCGCTCGGCGTTATCCTTCTTGTCCTGGTTCTTCATGGGATGCGCCGCGTTCGGATTGTTGAGGGCGCCGCCCTGCGGCTTGCCGTCGGGTTCGAGACCGGCAGCCATATTCGCCTCCTGCTGCTCCTGCTTGATGTCGTGGATGGTCTTGTCGCCCAGTTCATCGGTCTTTATGTCGATTTCGTCCTGGGTTGACGAATACGTGACCTTTTTGGATTCGAGAACCGCGAGACCCATCTTGCCGCGGACCTCGTTGGGAGTGACCCACTCGATTGTGGAGGCAAGCTGCGCCATTTGCGCATACTTGAGAAGCTCGCGGGAGTTCTCGTCGTTGAATTTGAACTTGACATCATCGAAACCGAAGTTCGCCGTGGTGAGCAGCTTGGCGTTGATGATGTCCTGAATCATGAGGCGGAGCTTCTTCTTCTTGCGGTCCCACGATTCCATCTGTGTCTGCGAGTTGGAGCGGTTGGAACCCTCGGTAATGCCGAGGAAGATGGGCGGAACGCCGGATGCCGCGATGATTTCCTGACGGAGGAAGTTCATCAGCTCGACGAACTGCATGTCCTGGTTGCTCGGGGCGACCGTTTCGTGGGCGAGTTCTCCCGCACCGGCGTTGAGAAGGAGGTCTGTCTGCGGAGTGGCTTGCCGGAGAGCCGCAGCCATCCGGTCGACCTGCGCCTGCGCGAGGTTCTTGGCGATGTAAAGCGAGCGGGGAAGACCGTTCCTTCGGAAATACTCGGCGTTGAAATTGTAGGCGGACATCTTCGTCTGGACGACGTAGATTATCGCCTGGTAGGGGGTGCTGCCGTAGACGCGCCCGCCCACGTTGTTGATTGAAAAGTGAATCATCTCGTCGGGATAGAAGTCGACGCGCCTGTGCAGGACGCGCTGAATGTACTTGAGGGTGTCGCCGTGCTCGTCGTAGTCGATGCGTACCGTAGCGGCATCGACCGGGCGGAAATATTGTACTGTGCCCGATGCGCTGCGCACTATTTCGGAGTATGCGTCGCCGAAAAGAATCAGCGAAGTTACGGTGTCCTGAAGGAATTTCTGGAATTCGGCGGTCTTGAAAATCTTTTTGACCTTTCGGACATGAAGCTCGGTATCGCCCTCGATTATCCAGCCGTCGCCGACAATGGCATCAACCGTGATGTCAACGCATCCGCGGACGAGTTCCTCCTCGGAATATGCTTTCCAGAGAAGTTTGTACGAAATGGGCTGTGGTTGCCCCCACCAGGTGTTTCTGAAAGCGAGATAGTCGGGGGTGAGCGCGTAGGAATTGTATGGCGTGGCGGTGACGTTGGTGCCGGCGGCTTTCTGCAGGGATGCCGACCTGAAGTTGACATCAATCGGGTCCTTGACCTGGGAACCGTCAATTTCGCCGATAAGACTGTCAAGGTCAATAGCCACTATATCACCACGAGCGTTCCGTCATCCTTTGAACTGTCCGAGCCTTGGATATTGAGCACGGATGTTTCAGCAGTATTTAACGCTTTCCCTTGGGCGGGTATGAGCGTGACTCCCACATCGGCGTAAATCACGGCGCATTTCCAGTAGGCGAGCGCGAGCGCAATCACACAGTCATCATGTTTTCCGCTTGGGGCATTCATCTTGATGCCGCCGGTCTCTTCGGAAATCTCATACTGGTAGTATCGGAGTTCGTCCGTAAGCGTGGCGTTGTCATGCGAGAACTTGAGGCGCCGCTGCTCAAGCCCGGTCTTGAGCGTGTTGATGAGTTCTATCTTCGCTGGCATGGAAAACTTGAAACCCTCGGTCATCGGAGCCTTGGAGAGGATTTGCTCGGTCAGCCCGGCGCCGACGCCGGTCTCGTCCACCGTGATTCTCAGGGGCTGGAAGTTAGCAGCGACAGCCAGAACCCGGTCGACGATGTAGGAGTAGGGCTTGTTGTTGAAGCGCTCAGTGAATACAACGCGGCAGCTCTTCTGGTCTGTTCCATCGACAACATAAATCGTGGTGTAGTCGTGCATCTTGGCGATGTCGACGCCGATGAAGTAGTTTTTCTCCTTTTCACGCTCGAACACCTCCGGGAAATTGCCAATCGCGTCATTGATGGAATCCCACTTGAACACGCAAACCTGGTCGTCCACGAACTCGCCGAGCCATTCCGTGCGGTATTGCAGGTCTGTGACCTGCAGGCGCTGACGGTCGATGAAGGCGTGGGAGATGTGCGGGTTCTCGTAGGAAGAAAACTGGAAGGAGGCGTGGTCGGGCTCGCCCTTCTTGCCGCGCATGAACATCTGGTAGAAGTGGTTTTGCCCGAGCGGGGTGGAGATTTCGATGATGTCGCCGTCGAAGTCGGCGAGCGTCGGGAGGATGACGGTGTTGATGACGTTTTCCTTCACGAACGCCGCCTCGTCTATGATGATGCGGTGCGCGTTGTGCCCTCGGAGGTACTTGCCCTCGTTGTTGCCGGTCGAGCGCGCGTAGATGACCGAGCCGTTCTGGAGGACGAGTTCGGGAAAGGGGAAGTCCTTGGTGCGGTCGATGAGGTTTCGTATCATCGGCGAGGTGAGTGCGGTGTTGCGCAGCTCGTCGAATATGATTTCAGCCTGGTCCTGCGAGTGGGAGATAATGTACTGGATGGACTTCTTGTGCGTGAGGGCGTAGTGCAGCGCGAGGGCTGCCATCATCTTCGATTTTCCGAACCGCCTGCCGGCAACGATGCAGGTGTTCTTCTTCATGCCGGAGATGATTGTACGCTGCGCCGGGTGGGGAATGAAACCCGTCCAGTGGTCGAGGGCATGAAAGATGTCTACCTGACCAAGGCGCCAGCAGGTGTCATCACAGTCACATAGTGGAGCCACCATAATCATAACACCTTGTCAGATTTTCTCCTATTTTCTTCCCGAGTCAACCACTGATGATTGCTTGGAGAAAATGCGATTGCTCTCTGGTTTGCATCAGTTAAATCGAATGATGCTAATGGAACAATATGGTCGATTTCCCAAAGATGAGTGTTGTCTGGTCTGTTCCCAAGGAAACTGATTATACTCTGATAATCAACTTTCATGTCATTCGTCTTGAAGATTTGTTGTTTGTGAAGTGCCCACCATAACCGCGAACGAAGAAGTAAGCGAGTCCTGAAGTTTTCGTCTATTTTTCGTCGCGTATGAACATACGCCTTCCAGCGCACAAGAAGTTGCTGTTTGTGTGATAGTCGATATTCCCGTTGTTTTGAATTTCTCCTTTCCTTGTTTTTTATTCTATAGACACTATACTTCTCTGATATTTCACGCTTATGAAGAATGTAATATTTGTGGTGTTCCTCCTTGAGTTTTGCCGCATGAGTGACGCGCCTATCAGCAAAATATTTTTTGTTTGCATCCTTATTCTTCAAACGCCAATCCTTCCCTCTAAGAAGATGAGATGCGCGGTGTTGCAGATACCACTCGTGCTGATATTCTTTTCGAGGATTAGATTTTTTCATTCAAACTCCTCTCCTTCTTTAGTTTCTCAAACTCTTCTTTTTGTTTTCGTGCTTCCGCTACCTCAGCTTTGAGCATCTTAACCTCTTCATTCTCTTCCCAGGGCACCGCAGACTTGCTCTTCGCGTCCACGAGGTCGCCCTTCTTGTCTGCGTAAAGCGAGGAGAACATGGTCATCAGGGAGCGGAAGAGCATTATTTCCTCGGAAGAGAGGGGAATGCCGAATTTCCGCAGGAGGGTCAGGTCGACCCAGTATTTCGTGCCGATGGACAGGTTGTTCGCGGTGATGGGGTCGGCAGCCTTGAACTCGACCTTGGAGAACTCCTCGTCGAAAATCTGGCTGCGCATGCCACAACCACTGTCGCCGGACGTGTACATCGGGCATTGCTGGGCGTAGGGGCAGGAAGAGCACTTGATGTAGCGGTAGCCGTCCGTGTGCGCGGTGCGCGGGGCGGGTGTGTGCTGTGGGAACTGCGCCAGCTTCTCTTCCATTTCGCCCAAGGTCAGTACCTCTTTGCCTGGATTTCATGCGTGCTCTTTTTGTTCAGCGTGTGCTCGACCGCAGTGTCCGTGACCTTCTGCCTGAGAAGGCGCTCAAGCGCGTCCGCGGGAAGATTGACCTGCGCGTCGGTTTCGACGAGCTGGAGGATGTCGTAGCCGTTCGAGCGGAACATGTCGAAGGTCTTGCCGGGGATGTTCTGTTTCAAAAGGACATATTTCGTCATCTCAAATCACCCCGACACGCTTGGCGCACCAGAACACGAAGAACGCCGCCGTGAGGACCATCGCAGCGAGCATCGCGTAAGACGCGAATGCAACCGCGCGCGGGTCGACCGGAATCAACTCGTTATTCACTATAAATCCTTTTCCCATATCCACACCTCACTTCTTCAACTGCCTGATTATTTCACGAGGGCGGTCGATTTGACCGGACTCATAAACGTCCATGTGCTCGTGGTATTCGAGCGCCTTTTTCTTGCACAATCTCTCGAAGGGGCAATGGGGGAATTCCTTGATGCCGGTCTTCGGGTTCAAATGGTACTGGAGGAACCCATGGTTGTAGCAGTGCATCTTCGCGTAGTGCCCGAAGCACGGCAGTTCCTTGAGGACTTCGAGAGCCTTGTTGGGTGGTGCCATTCAATCGCCAGGATAATATATCCGCCTGCACGTCCTGCATCGGTGGAGACCTCCGAAGAGGACCTCAAGGTCGCAGTCCTGCGGCGGGTTGTGCGGAACGCACGCCGAGCATGTATCCATATCGTTCACCCTTTGTCACGCTTTCCCTTCCTTCGACTATGAACGTCAGGTCGTAGATGATTTCCTCAACGACAAGGCTTTTATCCGCGTCGGGCTTGGAGAAAAGAACGTCCGCCTTCAGCTCGTCGAGCCGTGCCGTGGCGCGCCGTGCTATGTCGAGCGCCGCGGGCTGGTCGAACTTGACGAGCGGGCGGTTCGCCGCGAGATAGGCGTGGTAGCAGCGCGAGTCGCAGAACACGACCTTGCGCGCGAACTTCCTGCCGTTCTTGATTTCCGGGAGTTCTGGAAATACCTTGTCGCAGAAATAGCACTTTGCGAATGTTTCCCTACTTGCCATTGTTTTCCTCCATTCTTCCGCAGCACGACAGCGCATCGCCCTCGCCGAACCGCCGGATTTTTTCGCACAGGTAATTGTCGCAGAGCAGCCGGTCCTTGAAGAGCCGGATGCGGATTCCGTTCTCGACCAGGCTGGACATCTTTATCGGATGCTCGCGCATCGCCCGGACGACATCGGGGAGTTTTGTTATTTGCGCGTCGAACGGACAGGTCCTTTGCATGGAAACCATCTCGGACTCATAAATACGCTTCTACCGGCTCGGTGAACGGGGTGAGGATTTTCATCCCCTTGTAGCCGGCGCCGCCCGGACCGCACTCGAAATCGCACTTCGCGCGGTGGGGGCAGTAATTGCAGTTCCAGTTGAGTTCCTTGACGAGCTTCGCCTCGGGCTCCGCGCCGTGCTTGCGAAGCCCGGGCTGTATGAGGGTGCGGTGGAGCGTTGTGAGGCGCCGTACGAGGGTGCGCCAGTTCTCGTCGGAGTATGGAACGTCGAATTCGGTCATTGTGAAATCGTCTTTTTTGATGTAAAGGAGTTTTCCGCAGATGCCCGGGTATTGTTCGCGGAGTACGCGGAGATAGAAAGTGAGCTGGAGTACGTGCTCGGCTTTTGGTTCGGGGAGATAGTCGAAGGATTTGACTGTCTTGACATCGACGACGAATGTTTTTTTGACGGTTTTGCCGGCGGAGGGAGGAAACTGCGGTCCTTTTTGTCCGTCGGAATCGAGAACCTTTTTCTCGGTTTCCCCTCCGGGCGCAGCGCCTTCCTCGGCTTTCCCAACGGTTTCCAGCGGTTTATCTGGATTTTTTCCATTTTCCCTCACCTCGATTTCAACCAGGTCGTCAAGGCGACCGGAGATTGTGAAGCCGTCCACGCCATCAAGGTCGACGACGGAGACGAAAGATTTTTCATTTGCGATAAGGCGGACGCCCGGGGAGCGGTTGAGCATGGAGCCGATTTTTTCGTGGACCGCATCGCCGAGCGCGAAGATGCCGAGCGTCTCGTCGCCGTAAATTTTCGGAGGCTCGGTGTAGGAATAGAAAAGCTTGCGGATGCAGTAGCCGGCTTCCGAGGGATAATAAACTCCGGGCTTGCGCTCACGAGGAGTGGAACGCAAGCCTTCGGAGAGCTTCGCGGATAGGGACGTTGGGGAAGAAGACGTTACGATGCTGTTCTGCGAAGGCATACATTGATAACGCATATAAAGATATAAAGGGTATGGTTTGTCCGTCGTGAAGGGTGCCGTGCCGGTCGGAGACATGCCCGAGAGCGTAGGGTGCTCGCACGAAGCGGCACGGCGTATGGGAAAGCCTGGGGGAAAACAAGACCCCATCGGTGCTGTGGGTGCCGCGGAAGTATATAAGCGTTTGGATTTTGGGGGTAAATTTTTTGTGGTGACCTACTTTACTGCACAGCTCCCCCTTTTTGGAACAATACGCCCCCCTTGCCCGCGCCCGTGTCCGGCTCGCTCTTGGGATGTGCAAAAGTGCGGGCGCTGTGCATGGGGCGCGCGCGCAAGCGCGCGCCCCTTGGCATGGCAGAATGCGCACATGTGGTTTATTGATATGATGAACCAACTTGGGCGCATGGATGCGTGCGCGGGCATGGCAGGGCGCGCCCGCAGGGCGCGCCCGTGGGTGCGCAGCTTGGGCATGAACGCGCAAGGAAGGCAGGCCAAATGCGCCCATAATGCCCTAAGGATTGAAAGGCGCGAATCCGTGCGGGCGTGTGGGTTGGGGCGGGCGTGAGTTGCTACCAATTTAGTTAGGTATAGTATGCTCTCTCTCTCTCTCTCTCTCTCTCTCTTTTACTTAAACAGATAATATACCATACTAAATTGATAACAAAAATAGCAAAGTAAAAGCGTACAACCGCACAACGATAGCAATATAAACCCTCACGCCTTATTATTCTCTGGTGATTTTACGACTGATTGGAAAAAATACGGCGAAACCTCGATAATGTTGCGCCTCTCACATGACCTAAAGCGCAGCCTCCGGCTCGCGGCACTCACACACGCACACACCCAGCAGCAGGCACTAACCCAAGCCATCGAGCTATATATCAGTGCATCCCAACAGCCTCCAAAACCATAACCTTTATATATGCAAAACCATGCAACGTCGTGTTTTAATGGACTGATGGTTATATAAGCTTATGGCGTGTAAGGAATAACGCGCAGGGCAACGCGCAAGAAAGGCGGCGATAAGCCGCTTAAAGACGCAAGCCCGCGCAGGTGGAAAGATGAACACACAAAAGGATTTTGAAGCGACGGCGGCAATAATCCGCGCGGAGCTGGAGGCGTCCGTTAAGGGGCTGCACTCTTACGACTTTGTAAAAGCGGGCGAATACGAGCAGCCGCCCAGCCGCGCTTATTTCCGCGGCAAAATCGCCCAGACTTGCACGTTCTGCGCCATCATGGGCGAGCTTTACGCCAAGGATAACGCGCGCTTCGACTACGTGCGCTTTAAGGCGGCGTGCGGCATAACGGCGGAAATCGAGGCGATAATATGACCGCAACACTACCCGAAAAACTGCAATACTGCCGCTTTATCAGCGCGTCGAACTGGGCGCGCTGGGCGGACTGCGTGCGGCAGATTTCCCTTTTTTCTTCGGACGGCGGAGAAGTCAGGACGCAGATAAGGCGCTATTACGGCAGCGCCGCGGTAAGGTGTTAAGGATGGTGCACTTTGGCGAAGACCTGAGCAAATACACGCCGCTTCTTGTCTTTGAGGTGCCTTATCGGTACTCCAAGAAGCTAGGAGGGCGCCCCGCGCTGGAATTCAACACGGGCGGGAGCGTACATAATCCAATCTACGACAACGAATATCTGAAGGACGCCCGCACGGGCAAAATCAAAGCCGTGCGCGTGCGCGTCTATGAGGGGGATTAAGTATGGTTTTCTTTTCAACATCAGTTAAGGCACAGCTCGCGCGGGGCGTTCCCTGCTGGCTGGCATCCTCGCCGCTCTGTCCCGACGGGCGCGCCTTCTGCACGAACAAGGAGGCGCGTGTGTGGTGCAATGCGCAGATAGGGCGCGGCGCGAGCCACGCGGGACAAACTTCGTTTATTCTTGACAAGGACGGGAAAATAAAAATGTTATGAGGGGAAACAGCCGGCGGGCTTAAAGCGCGGATGTGAAAGGATGACCAAAACAAAACCAAAAACCGAGAAAGAGCGCGCCGCCGCGTGCGTGGCGTTCATTCGCAAGACGGCGGGGGAATTCAAGGTTAGGGAATTCCCGAAGTGCGAGGAGTGCGAGCGCCAGCGCGACGATATAGAAATCTGGGAGCCGGAGGACGTGAAGAAGGAGAATAGGGGCATAGGCGAGCATCCCATTTTAGGGTATAGCTGGGGCAACGACGCCAACGCCATAATTAACCCGTTTAAGGACGAATCCTATAGCTGGACGGCGCGCGCCTTGGAAAGCATAGCGGACGCCTTAGAGGGCTGCGAGGACTTCGGGACGCTCACCCAACAATTAGACGATTGGGACGCGGGCGAATTCGCCGACTCCAACACGAGCCCTTACACGGCTTCCCTTATCGCGTGGCTTGGCTCCAACCTCTCAAATATCTCTTACATGGACGAGGCGATAAGCGAGCTTGGCGCGAAGGACGGCAACGCAATCCTTACCGGCGCGCAATATCTCGCAATCAGCGAACACGCCGGAAACGTATGCGCGGCGGTGCATTCGTACCTACAGGACGAGGAGAACAAGGAGGCGGTCTAAATGGCAAAGCAGACAACTCTTAAAATCTCAATCTTCGAGGGCGCAACGTCTGAGGAGATAAGCGAAGTGGCATTTCACGCCGCTAAAATGATTGGCGAGGGCTACACGTCTGGCGATACGGGAGAGCTGCGCGGATGGTGGGAGCTGAAAAACAAAAAGGAGGGCGCCTGACATGGCACAGCGCCCACAGCGCCCGCGCCTCATCTACGCCGAGGAAACGGGACGCTCCTACCTGCTGCATTACGAGGGGCAGCCTGCGCGGGCGATAGCCAAGAAATTCCTGACGAAGGAGGAGAGGAGGGACATAGTAAAATATTTTCTGGAGGGTTGAATATGGCATGGTACATATTGGGGACGAATACGCGGCTTCCGCACGGGGCAATACCCGCACATTTAGGGACGTGCGAATGGAGGGATTGAAGTGAGAACACAGGACGAAATCGTAAAACGCATCGGCATCCTGACTGCCTGCATCGGCGCGAATCAGGACAGGCTGTACGACCTCGCGCTGCAAAACAAGCAGAGGAAGGTCATTTTTGAAATCCACGAGATAGACAAGAAGACCATGCGGCTCTATTCGGAGCTTCGGGTTTTGGAGTGGGTTCTCGGCGAGAAAAACGTGAAGGAGGGGATATAGATGTGTAATTTCTGGAGCGCAATAATAACCAAGGACGGAAAAATCCTTTGGGACGGCAATCTTACGAGCCACGAGGAACTTATCAAGAAGCACCACCTGAAGGATGACAAGCTGGAAAACAGGGAGTTCGTCAGGATTGAGATAACGCCCGAAAGCCAGGGCATCTTCACGAGGAACAGGAAAGATTGGAAATTCAAGGTTGATGAAGAGGGAACCCTACCGAAGTGGTATCAGGCGAATGCGAGGAAATACGAGGCTAACGCTTGGAAAGAGTGCCTTAAATCCCTCATGCCGATAGCCAAGAACCTCGACGAAGTGCGCGACTTCATAGCCAGCATCAAGAAGATAAAATACCTGAAAATGCACGGCAAGCTGAAAGCCGAATGGCATGTTTCGTTTGGAAAGGACATAATCGCGGCAGACAGCGCGGCATACAGCGCGGCACGCAGCGCGGCACGCAGCGCGGCACGCAGCGCGGCACGCAGCGCGGCATACAGCGCGGCATACAGCGCGGCATACAGCGCGGCACGCAGCGCGGCATACAGCGCGGCACGCAGCGCGGCATACAGCGCGGCACGCAGCGCGGCATACAGCGCGGCACGCAGCGCGGCA
>Ga0172381_10004329_pt1 | contig 14733 bp, 14 predicted proteins | sample Leawel6488metaG_FD_119754 | JGI IMG/M metagenome (GOLD analysis project Ga0172381, IMG submission 119754) | Leachate microbial communities from a municipal landfill in Southern Ontario, Canada - Leachate well 64-88 metaG | ecosystem: Engineered > Solid waste > Landfill > Unclassified | place...
GAGCTTGTAAAACAAAACACCTCGCAAGAGGTGTTTTGTTTTACAATTTTTGTGACTTAGTACTCGAACCGCGGGCCGCAGCTCCCACAGGAGCGAAGGTCCTGAGCATGCATGCGTAGGCATGCGTAGCGAAGGAGAGAGTCCTAGCCTGCCTGTGCAGGCAGACACCGGAGCAGTAAAATCACCAAAAACAGGGTTTTTACCCTGTTTTGCTCATAAATATCCTAAATTAAAAAGTTTTAACTAAAAAAATTACCTTGCTTTAATAAAACCCTCTGGTAACTTTGAAATTGGAAGATAAAGTCTTGTAACTTTTTCAATTTCCCTAACTTTTGAGCCTTGATCTGGCTGAGTAAATGAAATAGCTTTTCCTGTGGCTCCAGCTCTTCCTGTTCTGCCAATACGATGCACGTAATCTTCTGCACTTTCGGGCAAATCATAATTTATAACCACCTCAATGCCCTTTACATCAATACCACGCGAAGCAATGTCTGTTGCAACAAGTACACGATACTTGCCCACTTTAAAGCCCTCTAGAGCCTCTTTTCTTTGACCTTGAGTTCTGTTTGAATGAATTTCTGTGGCTGGTATTCCTGCATTTTTTAAATCACGACAAATTTTCTTAGCACTATGTTTTACTCTTATAAAAACCAAAACACTTCCTTTATATTCTAAAAGCAATCTTTTTAAAAGTGATGTTTTTTGGTTTTTAGCAACCACAAAAAGTTCATGCTCAACTTTTTCTGCTGTAGTTCCTTGTTTGGCAATTTCAATTCTTACGGGAAGCTTCATCTGCCCTGAAGCAATTTTTGCTATATTGTCTGGCATTGTTGCGGAAAAAAGCATAGTCTGACGATTTTTAGGAACTTTTTGAAGAATTTTTTTAATTTGCGGAGCAAAACCCATATCAAACATTCTGTCTGCTTCATCTAAAACCAAAACACTTACGCCGTCTAGACGCAATGCTTTTTGTTCTACAAGGTCGTTAATTCTTCCTGGTGTGCCTATTACAATGTGAGGATTAGTTCTTAAATTTTTTATTTGTAAATAAGCGGAAGCACCTCCAATTAAAGTGGCTGTTTTTAAACCAAATTCTTGCCCAATTTTTATGAGTGTCTCGTCAACTTGAAGTGCTAATTCTCTAGTTGGCAAAATAATTAAACCTTTCCCGTTTTTTATTTGAGCTAGTCTTTGAATCATGGGCAACCCAAAAGCCAACGTTTTTCCAGTGCCTGTTTGGGCAATACCAATAACATCTTTTCCCTCTATTGTTGCTGGAATTGTTTTGCTTTGTATTGGGGTAGGATTTTTAAATCCCAAACTATCTAATTTTTCTAGTAATTTTGGAGAGAGTCCAAGACCACTAAAACCTATATGTTCATTAATCATCTTTCAATTATACAATAAAAAATGACTAATGTCAAACACATAGACTCGTCTACTATTTTAAACTAAAGCCAAATTTAAACTTTCATATAAAAATGCTTTTCAACCAATTAAATTTTTGTTATAGTAGATCAACAATATTAAAACTAAAATAAAAAATTATGTCATTTAATCCAGATGATCTCCCAGAGAATGAAAGCTCTGAGAGTCAAAATAGCGAAAATACAATAAATTTTGACAGAGAAGAACGTCCATCAATAGCGACAGAAACTATTGAAAAATTTGATGCAAATACAGAAATAACTGAAGAAGATTGGAAGAGAATAATAGAAGGGAGAGAAGAAAAAGGAAAGAAAATAGTAGGAAATATAGAAAAAGTAAAATCACCAGAATTATATCTTCAAATTACTTCAAATTTACAAACTATTTCTCCAGATAAGTTCCAAGAATACCGAACTAGTGATAATTTTGACAAAAGAGGAGAAATGAGCGACAAAATTTCAACCGCAATCAAAGAATTACAAGAAGCTCAAAAATGGGGAGAATTAGCTCGATTAGCATCAGGTTTGCAATCTGTTTTTCCAGAAAAAATGCCTGAGATCAATGGTGACAAATTATTTGCAGAAGAAAAAAAATATATAGACGAACAAAGAGCAACAGAAAATCCCCATTGGCCATCTGTTTTAGCTAAAATAGAAAGACTGGCGATAATGTTTCCCGAAAAGACTGGTGAACTTAGAATAGATGAAAAAGTTATGGAGCAAATAGAAAATCAAATTAAACATGCTAAAAAAACCGAGAGCTGGGATCTTTACGCCAATCAACTAGCAAGATATAAAATTCTTTTTCCTGAGCAATCAAAAGATACAAATGCTGACCAATCAGATATGGATCAAATGAGAGCAAAGCTCGAAAGCCTAAGACTTGGAGCAGATTTTTATGGCAGAGAAGATTTGTTTTCTCAAATGGCAAGAGATATGAAATTAGCTACATCTGAAAATATAAAAATTACAGACAAGGGCTTAAAAGTTGAATAAAAAAACTTGACAATATTAATATTTTTTGTTAAAAAAAGTTAGCACAATCTCTGGCATTAGCCTAAAAAGGAGAACAGAATGAGAAATCCAGTTCATTGGGCTGGTGGTCTTTGTCCTGGCGACAAGGTAATTTATAAAGGAAAAACCGCTACTGTATCTGACTTTCCTATTCCATGGATAAAAGAAACGCCTGGAAAAGTCCCAATTATCCCAAAAGGATGTATTGCTTCTATTTTAGTTCCTTTTGACGATTTATCTTGCCAAGCATCACCAATATCCCCCATCTAAATGACGGGGTCTTTTTTTATAAAACTCTTTTGTTTTATTTTATGTTATAATAGAAAAACATCATAAATAAAAAATTTAATATATTTTAAAAAAAATGGAACAGGAAAAAACAAAAACACTAATAAAAACTTCTTTTTTTGAAAAAAGAGAAGCTGTTGAGAAATTAATTGAAGAAAGCTCTTTAACAAAAGAATTTTATTTTCTTTTGTTTTCTTCAACAACTATTATAACCTTGGGGTTAGCACTAGATAATTCAAGTATTATAATAGGAGGAATGCTTATAACTCCTCTCTTTTCTCCTTTATTAAAAATTGGATTAGGAATTATTCTTTCAAACAAAAATATAATTACTAAAAACTTTGTTAGTTTTCTAAAGCTTTTTGGATTGGTTGCTATTACCTCTTTTGTTCTCTCATTTATTATTAACGTAAAAGAGCCTACTATAGAAATATTACTAAGAACAAGTAGCAGATATGAGTATTTCCTAGTAGCACTTATTTCAGGATTCATTGGAACTTATTTTTGGATAAAACCAAATCTGCAGAATTTGATCTCTGGGATAATAATAGCCGTAGCCTTAGTCCCACCTATTTCTTGTTTAGGAATTGGATTAAGTTTGCTTAACAAAGATATTATTACGGGATCTTTAATATTTTTTATTTTAAATTTTATAGGAATACTTTTTGGAAGCATATTTATGTTCAGTTTATCTGGCTTTGGTAGAAAAGAAAAAAAATCTGAAGAAATTATAGAAAAAAAACTTGAAGCTGATTGCAAAACAAATTAAAAATAACTTTAAAAATATATTATTAATTAAATAAATTCAAATGATAAAAGAAATTTTAAAATACTTTTTTGTAACATTAGGTGTAATATTTTTTTTCATAATTATTGCAGTTTCTGCATTTATTATTATTGACCCATTTAACTTAAGACCTCTATTTTTTGCTTTGTTTAGCTCGTCTACTCAAAATACATCGACCTCTGCACAGAAAAGTGATAAAAATCCAATGATAAATGAAGACCAAGAAAAATTACTAGAATCAATTGGCGTTGATGTTGAGGCATTGCCATCTGAAATAACGCCTCAAATGCAAGAATGCTTTGTGAAAACCCTGGGTGAACAAAGAGCAAACGAAATAGCAAATGGCGATTCCCCTACATTAGTAGATGCTTTAAAAGCAAAAGAATGTTTAGAATAAAATTTTAAAAAAAAATTTATACTAAAAAATCGCCAAGAAGGCGATTTTTTAGTATAATAGTTAATAAATATGAAACAAACAGAAGCCCTAGACATACTAAAATCTGGATACAATGTTTTTTTAACCGGAGCGCCAGGAAGCGGAAAAACTTTTTTATTAAATAAATATATTGAATATCTAAAAAAAAACAATATTACGGTTTCAGTTACAGCAAGCACTGGCATTGCGGCTACACATATGGGAGGCACCACCTTACATTCTTGGTCGGGTATTGGCATTAAAGAAGAATTTGATGAACGTGAAATAAAAAAAATTTGCACCAAGGGATATTTAAGAAAAAAAATTAAAAAAGCTAATGTTTTAATAATTGACGAAATATCCATGATTAAAGCTTCACAATTTGAAGCTGTTAATAAAATATGCCAATACATAAAAAGAAGTCAAAGACCTTTTGGCGGGATACAGGTTGTTTGCTCGGGAGATTTTTTCCAACTTCCGCCAGTTGTAAAACCAGTTGCAAATTATTTGGTTGACCAGCAACCTAGTTTGTCAAATTCAACAAAAAATGAATTTATTTGGGAAAAAAATCAAAAAATATTTACAAGCGAATCTAATGTTTGGAAAGAAATGAATATGAAAATTTGTTATTTAGATGAACAATATAGAACAAAAGACAAAAACCTTTATCAAATTTTAAACTGTATCCGAGAAAATAACATAGAAAAATCAAAAAATTTATTGCTTGAAAATTTAAAAAAAATTCCGTTACTCAAAAAAAATATATTTACAAAACTTTATACTCATAATGTTGATGTTGATAGTATTAACTACGCCGAACTTAGCAAAATAAAAGGAAAAGAATATTTTTATCAAATGACCTCTAAAGGAAACCATCTTGTGGTTGAAATTCTAAAAAAAAGTTGTTTGGCCCCAGAAAAACTTATTTTAAAAAAAGACGCAGAAGTTATGTTTATAAAAAATAATTTTGAAGCTGGTTATGTTAATGGAACACAAGGAAAAATCATTGGGTTTGCTGAAGGTGATTTCCCCATAGTAAAAACTCACGAAGGTAAAAAAATAACAGTCAAATACGCTGACTGGAACGTTGAAGAAGAAGATTCGGCTGTGGCTGGAATTTCTCAAATTCCCCTAAGATTAGCTTGGGCTATTACTGTTCATAAATCACAAGGAATGAACCTGGATTCAGCTGAAATAGATCTTTCAAAGTGTTTTTTAGAAGGCATGGGATATGTAGCTTTATCTAGGTTAAAATCACTAAACGGGTTAAAACTTGTTGGAATTAATAATTTAGCTTTTTGTGTAAACTCCAAAGCACTAGAGATAGACAAGAAATTCAGAAAATTATCTGAAAATGCAGTGCATGAAATGAATAAAATGTCTTTTTTTGCAATCAAAAAAAGACAAAAATTATTTATAAAATATCTTGAAAGTTAATATAATTAAATAAAAACCGCTAATTAGCGGTTTTTATTTAAACAAGAACATTAGATAAAATTAAAACAATTTCATTAAATATTTTATTTGGAGCATATGTTTCTTTCATTTTATCTCTAACATCCCCTGTTATTGTTTCTCCAATAGTATTTTCTATTTTTTTATAAATTGACTTAACCGAATCAAAGTTCACAATCCAGTCTTCTAGCCCTAATTTTTCAAATGTTTCCGCAACCCCCATATTAGGATTTACAATTGCTGGTGTCCCAGAAGCAATTGCTTCTTTTGCAACGTTTCCATAAGTCTCAAAATGAGAAGGACTAATAACCACTCCCATATTTTTATAAAAAGAAGCTAATTTTTTATTACTTGTTGGTTTGTGAAATTTTACAATCTTTGATAACTCTTTGTATTTTTTATTTTTTGAATCTAAATCAGTAATAATATTAAGCACAAATTTTGCTCCATTTTTAACATTATATTCAGCTAATTCTTCACAAAAACTAATATTTTTAATCCCTGTCCATCTACTTACAATTCCTATGTTTTTTTTATTAACATTATCTGCTTGTAAATAAAAGTGTTCTGGCACAGGATTTGGTAAAATAGAATATTTTTTTATTTTATGTCCAAAAACTTCTTTTTCAACAACCTCTTTTGTTATTTTTGAAGGAAAAATATAAAATAAATCTTTTCTGTCAAAGCATTTTTCCATTTCCAAAAATATTTTTCTTTGAGGTTTTTTCCAATTTTGAGTTTCTCTTGAAAGCACGCCGTGATAATGCAAAACAGCTGGAATTTTTTCTCTTTTAGAAGCCATAAGTAAACACCAGGGCATAAAATATGTTCCGTTAATTAAAATTATGTCAGGCTTTGCTTTTCTGATTGCTTTTTGATAAATTTGAATTATTTCTTCATATTCTTTTTTTACATCTTCTAAAGACTTTGCTTCTTTGATAATATTTGAAATATTTGGAATTTTTACTCCAAAAGTCATTACATTGGTTTTTTTACCATTATTTAATCTATAAGTTTTTTCGTTTTTCTCAATTATATTTACAGCTGTAATTTTTATGTTTTTCTTTTTGCTGTTTTCAATAAAATCTAAAAATGCAAAAATAACCTGGGCGATCCCTGCTGTTTGGGCAAATTTTACATTAGTTAAAATTTTCATCTTTATTTTTATTTAACCTACTTTATCTTAATAAAAAACTCAAAACTTTGTATTTTTGAGCGCAAATAAATTGCATCTATATTTATTGTATCACTTTATTAAAAATTTGTCAATACATTCAAACTAAAATGCCCAATTTTTAAAAAAGGGCATTTTAGTTTTGCGCTATAAATTAAGATAAATGTTTAGAAACAAGTTTTGTCATTTCAAACATGTCAACAACAGCTTTCCCACCAAAAACAACTTTTAGTTTGTCATCGGCGACAATATTTCTTTTGTTGCTTGGGTCCTGCAAATCATTTTTCTTTATATATTCCCATAGTTTTTTTACAACTTGGGAGCGAGGCAAAGGCCCTTTTCCAATTACAGCTTCTAGTTCTGAAGTAAGCTGCATTGGTTTTAAAAGAGCCGGATTTACTTTTCTTGGCATAATATATATTTTTTAATTTTAATTAACGCAACCTTTTAATGTATTCTACCTTATTGTGTATGAATAGGCAAGTTTTTATTATTGTATTGTCATGTTTTTGTTGTATAATTAAATAAAAAATGATTGAAGAAACAATTTTATCTATTATTAATTTTATAACATATCCGGCCTGGCACTTAGTTTTGCTGTATGTTATTTTACTGCTTTTTGCAGCTTGGTATTTAGTAAAATCCTGGGGATTTTAATTTAAAAGGCAGAGAATACTCTCTGCCTTTTAAATTAGTAATAATCTTCTACTTTTTTAAGTTCTCTATGTTTTCTTAGTTTTTCTAAGGCTTTTGCTTGAATTTGTCTTATTCTTTCTCTGGTTACTCCAAACTCCTCCCCCGTTTCTTCAAGGGTATGCATAACTCCGTCATCCAATCCAAATCTCATTCCTAATATTTTTAATTCTCTTGGAGTTAACTCTGAAGAAATTTCTTTTAATCTTTCTTTTAAAAGATTTCTTGATGCTTCTGTATTTGGAGCAATAGTTTTATCGTCTTTTATAAATTCAGCCAAAACACTGTCTTGTCTATCTTTATCTTCTCCAACAGGAGTTTCTAAAGAAACTGCTTTTTGTGCAATTTTTCTTATATGGTGAACTTTATCAACCTCCAATCCCATTTCAGCTGAAATTTCTTCTGCCAATGGCTCTCTCCCTAATTCCTGCAAAAGATTTTTTCTTATTTTTGTATATTTTGAAATAGTTTCAATCATATGCACCGGAATTCTAATAGTTCTAGCCTGATCAGCTAAAGCTCTTGTAATTGACTGTCTAATCCACCATGTAGCATAAGTCGAAAATTTATAGCCCTTTCTCCAATCAAATTTTTTTACTGCCTTAAAAAGACCTAGATTTCCTTCTTGTATTAAATCAAGCAAGGTAAGGTTTGGAGATCTGCCAACATATTTTTTGGCAATAGAAACAACTAATCTTAGGTTTGCTAAAGCTAATTTATTTTTTGCATCTTCATCTCCTAACTCAATTCTTTTAGCTAATTCTTTTTCTTCTTTTGCAGATAGAAAAGACGATTTTCCAATTTCTTTTAAATACATCTGAATAGGATCGATTTTTCCAGCTAAAGCTTTTTTGCCTTTTTTTTCTTTTTTGGATTTTACTTCCAAAAATTCTTGCATTTCTTTAATTTGAACTCCTCTCTCCTTAAAATTATCATAAACATCTTCTAATCCTTCTATATCTCTTTCTATTTTTGGAAAAGCATACAAAATTTCTGAAGTTGTAACAAACCCTCTTTCTTCTCCTTTTTTTATAAGAACTTCAAGTTGAGCTTTATCTATATAAGATTTTTTTACTGTTTTTTTAGCCTTTACAGCTTTTTTATTTTTTAAAACTTTTTTAGTTTTAACAGGCTTTTTTATTTTTTTTGTTTTCATATTTTTTTTATATCTTTATGCAATTCCTTGGCTTTTTTATCAAATTCTTTAATTAGATCTTCTTTTTTTTGCTCGTCTTGCTCAGAGCTTATTAAAGCTAATATATTATTTAGACTATTTCTCAATTCTATATCTTTTAGCTCAGAAAGGCAAAGCTGAAACTCTAAATCGCCATCTTCATCATAATCTACTTCAGCCCTTAAAGACAAAACACTTAAAAAATCTTTATATTCATCTTTTTTAGAAATATCTGCAAAAACAGCTTTATTTGCTCTGGTTTCTTTTATTTCTTTTATAAAACTTTTAGCTTTTTCTGAAAATGAATTAATTTGTTGCTCTTCGATTAAATTTAAATTTTCTGGATTTTTAATTGCAAGTGAAATAATTTTATCTTCCAAAAGCTTTATTCTTCCTGGCGGAATATTCAAAACATTTAGATTAATATTTTTTTGACCAACAGTTGTATTGTTAAAATTAGAATTGTCTGGTTTTATAATTTTTAATTCTTCTAATACAGCTTCTTCTTTAATATTTAGCTTTTCTGCTAATTTTTGAACCCAGTAAGATTGTTCAATTTTGTTTTGAATTCTTTTGATAGCTGGTAAAATAATTCTACCAATTTCTTTTTTACCATCTGGAGTATTTTTATCAAGACTAGAAAAAGCTGAATCAAAATAATAATTCATTATTGTTTTTGATTTTTCTAAAGATTGTTTCCATGTTTCGGGGTTTTCCAAAATAATTTCTGCCGGATCCTTTACTCCAGAGTACGCGTCTATTACCTTAATGTTAAAGCCCTGACTTTCTGCTAAATTAATCCCTCTTCTTGTTGCTGTATCTCCTGCCAAATCCATATCAAAAGCTAAAATTAAATTATCTGAATATCTTTTTAAAAGATTTAAATGTCTGGGAGTTAAGGCGGTTCCCGACACAGCTACCGTATTTTCAAAACCTGCTTGATGAGCCATTATAGTGTCTGTGTATCCTTCTGTTAGAACACAATTATTATTTTTTCTTACAGAAAGTTTTGCATTATTTAAACCGTAAAGAGTATTACTTTTGTCATATAAAAGAGTTTGCGGAGTATTTATATATTTTGCAGTTTCTTTATTATCAGCATCCTTAAAAACTCTTGCGCCAAAACCAATTACTTGAGAATTTAAATCAAAAATTGGAAAAACTATTCTTCCTCTAAACCTATCATAGGGATTATTTCCTTTTTCAGACTTTACAGCTAAACCTGCTTTTACAATTTCATCTCTTTTATATCCTCTGCTTACTAAAAAATCTGATAGACCCTGCCAAGTATCTGGCGAATAACCAATCCTCCATTTTTTAATACTTTCTTCTTTAATTCCTCTTTTTAATAAATAATCCTTAGCCTTTTTACCCCAATCCGAACCTTCTAATTGTTTTTCAAAAAAAGAACAAGATAAATCACAAATTTCATACAATTTTTTCCTTTCGCTTACAATTTGAGGATTTTCTTTTTTTAATTCAACCCCAGCCTTATTCGCTAATATTCTTAATGCGTCTCCAAATTCAACCCCTTCAATTTTTTTAACAAATTCAAAAATATCTCCTCCGGCTCCGCATCCAAAACATTTAAACATTTGACGACTTGGAGACACAAAAAATGATGGTCCTTTTTCAGAGTGAAAAGGACAAACCCCGCGGTAGTTAACCCCGGTTTTTGTGAGTTTTACATAAGAACCCACAATATCAACAACATTCAATTTGTTCTTTATTTCTTCAATTTGAGAATCCACGGGACTTTTAATTTAACTGCTTTTATACTACCACATATTTATAAAAAATCAACTTTAAAAACATGTTAAAATTTGTGTAAAAAGGTTTGACAATGACCCTTTTAAATCATAAAATATAAATAACCCCGCAACACGGGGTTTTAAAATAAATAAGCAAAAACCAAATGCCTAAAAAAAATGAACTAAAGGTGCTTTTTCTTCAAACTTTTCCGTTATGGGGATGCGGATCCGGAACCTATACCAGAAGCTTAGCAACAGAAATTAGTAAAACAGAAGATATAAAAACAGCGATTGTCTGTCCCGAAGCACGAGAAAAAATATCAGGACTAAAAATTTATCCCCTTGATACGCCCTTTACTAGTGTTTTTATGGGTCATCCAGAGTGGCCAGTTAGCCGTTTTTATAAAGATTTGACACCAAAAGAAATATCTGAACTATATAGATCATTTTTAGCTAGCACTATAAAAGCAGTAGAAGATTTTCAACCTAATATTATTCATGTTCAACACGTTTCTATACTTTTATGGGTAGCAAATTTTATTAAACTTTTATACGGTATAAATTTTGTTGTTACCACGCATGGAACTGGAGTTAATGTTTCTATACAAAACAAAACTTATATCCCCCTCTCTCGAGAAGCTCTTCGAAATGCAAAAAAAATAATTGCAGTTAGTCACGAGAGTAAACATCTTTTAATTGACACTTTTGGAGACGAATTCACTAAAAAAACAAAAGTTATTCCAGGAGGAATTCATCTTGAAAATTTTCCAGAAGAAAAAAGCATTAAAACAATAAATGCTAAGTATAAATTAAATGGAAAAAAAATAGTTTTGTTTTCAGGAAGGCTTACAGAAGAAAAAGGACTTAACTATTTAATAGAAGCAGCAAAAAACATAAAAGGAGACATATATATAATTGGTGACGGACCAAAAAGAAAAAATTTAGAAGACCAAATCTCAAAAATGAAATTAACCAATGTTCACCTTTTAGGGTTTATGGGGTCTGACAAAAAAAATGAGCTAAAAGAATTTTACTACAGAAGCGATGTTGTGATTCTTCCTACGGTAGTAGAAGAAGCATTGGGTCTTTCCATTGTTGAAGGAATGGCAGCGAAAAAACCAATAATTGCAACAAGAAAGGGTGGAATTCCTATTTTAGTTAAAGATGGTTTTAACGGACTTCTTATTAAAGCAAAAAATAGTAAACAAATAGCTGATGCTTGTAATAAATTAATAGAAGATGATCAGCTAAGAAAAAAAATGGGAGAAAATGCTCGTAAAAGTATTGAAAAAAACTTTACTTGGCACAATATATCTTTAAAAATAAAAAACGTATATAAGGAAACCTTTAATCACCTACCAGCAAGTGAAAAAAATAAAATTTAATGAAAATACTTTTTTTAGCTCCGCTTACAAGAAAAATTGCTCCTCAAATTACTGCCTCAAGACCAAGGTTAATTTTTGATTTGATTAATGGACTTAAAAAAAGAGGACATAAAATTACTGTTATCGGAACAGCTGACAGTAAAATACCTGGCGTAAAAATAATACCTGCTATAAAAAAAGGTTTTTACGAAATCGAAAAATCTTTTGAAAATCCTTTTTACGCTCACATATCGTTTTTAATAAAGCAAGCTTTAATAACAGAAAAAATATCTCACGGTTTTGATATAATACATAATCATTGTTACCCAGAGTCCATTCCTCTTCTTTTATCAAAAAATTTTTCCTGCCCCACAATAACCACTCTACATCATTCGATCTCATTAGAACTAGACGAAGCTTTATCTATGCTTAAAAATGTTAATATTGTTTGTACTGCAAAATCTCTTAAAAAAAATGCAAAGAAAACAAAAATACTAAAAATAATTCCCCATGGCGTAGATACAAACTTATATAAATTTTGCAAAGAAAAAGAAGATTATCTTTTATGGGTAGGAAGGTTGTCAAAATCAAAAGATAAATACGGAAATTTTTTAGATCCAAAGGGTATAAAATTAGCCATTAAACTAGCAAAAGGAACTGGCTACAAACTAAAATTAGTTGCTAATGTTGAAGACGTAGACTTTTTTAATAAAGAGGTAAAGCCAGAATTATCAGAAAATATAGAATGGGTTGGAAAAATTTCCTTTGATCAGCCATTAAATAAAAGACAAATTTCAAAATTAATGCAAAAAGCTAGGGCACTTTTAGTTACAACTCAAAAAGATGAAGGGTTTGGATTGGTGGCAGTGGAGGCCCAGTCTTGTGGAACGCCTGTTATTGCTTTCGATAAAAAACCTATGCCAGAAATTATAATAAACGGAAAAACCGGTTTTACTGTTTCTTATAAAAAAGGTTTAATAGGGCTTAAAGACGCTTTAAACAAATTAAATGAAATTAATCTAATTGATTGCCGGAAGAACGCAGAAAATAATTTTTCTTTAGAATCAATGACAAAAAATTATGAAAAATTATATAATAAATTAGTTTTCAAAAAATGAAAAAATTAAGAATAGCTCAAGTATCCCCTCTTAGACTTCCTGTTCCCGCAGAAGGAAAGGGAGGAAACGAAAGAATAATATCTTATATAACAGAGGAATTGGTTAAAAGAGGTCACCAAGTGACCCTTTTTGCTTCAAAAGACTCAAAAACAAAAGCTAAACTAATTCCAGCCCTAGATAAATCTTTAGACACTGTGCCTTTTTCCGTAGAAAACTTTTGGTGGAACATTTTTAGTCATTCTTTTGCTTTTGAAAAATCTTCTGAGTTTGATGTTATACATTGTCACTGGGACATAATGGGTGCACTTTTCCAAAGATTTGTAAAAACTCCTGTATTAAATACCGTTCACTATATAGACAGCCCTCAAAAAAAAGTATGGGGGATTTTTGATCATTACAAAAATGATATAAATATTGCTTTTATTGCTGAAAAACAGAAAAAAAATAGTCCAATAAAATTTGATAATTGCTGGGTTGTGCCAAATGGAACTGATATTTCTAACTTTAAACTTAATCTTAAACCTAAAAATCATTTTGTCTGGGCTGGAAGAATAACTCCAAACAAAAAAATAAAAGAAGCTATTTTAACCGCCAAGCAAGCTGGAATAGAATTGCTATTGGCTGGGGATATACCAGAAGAACAAAAGGATTATTTTGAGAAAGAAATAAAACCAGAATTAAACTCAAAAATAAAATATATAGGCGAACTTTCTTTTAAAGAACTTTCAAATTTTTATGGTTCAGCTAAAGGCTGTTTATACCCTATGGGGCTTGTAAGACTAGAATCTATGGCTTGTGGAGCGCCTGTTATTGTGCTTGGCAAAAATATTAAATCAGTTGAAAGTGGAAAAACAGGTTTTGTTGCAGAAAACATAGAACAGACCCTTGATTCTATAAAAAAAATAGATCAAATCAATAGACAAGATTGCCGAAAATGGGTTAAAAATAATTTCTCAATAGAAAAAATGGTAGATGAATACGAAAAAATATATTACGAAATAATAAAAAAAAATCATAAAAAAACAACCTAGCTATAATGTCTAGGTTGTTTTTTATTTACTAAAAATTTAACTTTTCTGATATTTCTTTTAACTCTTCTAAATTAGACTTTTTAGCCTTAGCTGACAAACATTCTACTGTTCTTAGACCGTCTTCCTTGTATCTTGGAACAATATGAAAATGTAAATGAAAAACTCCCTGCTCTGCTGATTTTCCGCTATTATTAAAAATATTTACTCCATCTGATCCAAGATTTTGTTTCATTGTTTCTGCAATGTTTTTTACAGCAATAACTATTTCTTGTAAAACAATTTTATCAGTATCAAAAATATCTTTGAAATGTTTTTTAGGAATTACTAAGCAATGCCCCTTTGATAATGGTTCTATATCTAAAAAAGCAAAAACATTTTCGTTCTCAAAAATTTTAACCGAAGGAATTTCTCCTTTTATGATTTTACAAAAAATACAATCTTCCATTTGTTAGTTTACCCTATAAACCAAATTTATATTGACTGTTATTTCTTCTTGTCCTGGCTCAATTGTTGGTGCAACTGACATCTGCACATCTCCCGCTCCACCAAGACCCATCGCTTTCTCGTTTCCATACATAGGATAATAATTGTTTTCATAAATATTTACAATTTTTCCTAATTTTATTCCAGATTCTTTAGCTAGGTTTTCTGCTTGTTCCTTTGCTTTTTCAATCGCTTCTGCTCTTGCTTGATTTTTAAGCGCTTCAACGTCATCAATTGTAAAAACTAAGTTTCCTGTTAAATTAGCTCCAGCTGATGTTGCTTTTTGAAGAGTTTCTCCAACTTTTGAAAAATCTCTTATTTTAACTCTCACATTTTGATCTAAAGTATATCCCTGAAAAATTCTTCCTGAAATTTGTGTGTAATTATAAAGCGGAGAAAGATTATATTTTGTTGTTTGTATATCTTTTTCTTCAATACCTAAATCTTTTACTGCTTTTATTACAGCATTTATTTTTTCTGTGTTTTTTGAAATAGCTTCCTCTGTTGTCTGGGCTGTTGTTGTGACACCTAAATCAACTAAAGCAATATCTGGTTTTGC
>Ga0172381_10004330_pt1 | contig 14732 bp, 12 predicted proteins | sample Leawel6488metaG_FD_119754 | JGI IMG/M metagenome (GOLD analysis project Ga0172381, IMG submission 119754) | Leachate microbial communities from a municipal landfill in Southern Ontario, Canada - Leachate well 64-88 metaG | ecosystem: Engineered > Solid waste > Landfill > Unclassified | place...
ATATCAACACTTTTTAAATTAGGAATTTCTTTTGTTAGTTTTGCAAATTTTAATTCTCTGTGATTTCCTATATAGTGTCTATTCAAGACATAACTGTAATATTGAATATCATTTGCGATAATTTTATAACCTTTTCTTTTAAAATAACTTCCAACAATTCCAGTTCCCGCGAATAAATCACAAAAAGTATCGCAGTTTTTATCAACTACTTTATTTATTGATTCTTCCAAAAATTCCAACAATGATAATTTACTGCCGATGTAATTCATAGTTAATAGCTTATTACTTCAAAAACTAAACTCTCATTTTCTAAATAATATTCAATATACTTTAAATTTTCACACCTTCTTAAGTTTCGGGTATTAAAATCATTAAAGGTGTCAATTATTTTTTGATGTTTTTCCGTGCTCTTATCGTCTATTTTTTTGGAAATTAAAACTGGTTTAATATCACTTTGTCTATTTGGAGTATAATATTGTTCTATCCAATCAATATATCTCTGAATCTGTTTGGCATTTATAACGTCAGCTTCAACCGATTTAAGTTCAATTGGGATTAAAACTCTTTGGCTGTTTTCATTTGTTGAAATCATTACGTCAATTCTTTGCATACCAACACCGCAAGATACTTCATTCCCAAGCCATTCAAAATTTAAATTTGAGCCTAAAATAGAATCGTCAAGTGAATTATTTATGCCTTTTCCTATATTTCTCACAATATAAGCCTGCAAATGTGTTTCAAATGATTTATTGGCTTCATATTTTGCAATTAGTCTTGGCAGTAAATTAATTTCTTCCTTTCTCCCAGTATAATTATTGGAGTTATTCGAGGTTAAAATTATTTTTTGGTTTTCTTGATCAAATGATAATTTATGATTTTCAACATTTATTTCTTCTCTAGAATTTTTATCTCTAATCAACTGACAAAGTCTTTCGGCTTCATAAATGGTGATCATTGTATTTCCGCGATTGCCTTTTAATTTTCGATAAATCAAACTCCAAAGCATTTGATTTGGCGATTGGATATTTTTAATTTCGTCCAATGCCTCCCATTCCGTAACCCCTTCAGAATAAACCTTAAATGGTTTAATAAGAGTTCTAAATGTCAACGATTTTTCTAATTCATTTCCTAAATATTGCTGACTATCATTATTATCTAAAAAAGACCAGTCATTTTTTGCTGTAAATATTCCATAAAACTTTCCTTCGAATATTTTTTTAGAAAAATCTTGTTGTAGATAGAAAATTATTTGATCACCCTCTCGTATTCTGCTTGCGTCTGCCATCATTCCAACGAGCATATTTTCCTTCGTGTGCCAGAGTGTTGTATTTGCCGAATTATTAAAGTCAATTAAATTATCTTTTGCTCCCGTTCCAGCAAAAAGATATTCCAAATGAAGTTTAAAAGTTGTAGAATCTACGATAAAAACGTGTGTTGTCATAATTATTTTTTGAAAATTAAAATGTATTCGTGTTTAAAAATATAATAATCGCTTGAAAGCGCCCTATATCGCCAAATCCCCTCTTTGTTCTGTTTGGCGCGGTTGCCAGCCATATTTTTAATTATAATACTTTTTAGCGTCAATCCTAATTTTTGCGCTTCATTCATACAATAAAATCCCAAAGGTATCCATTTGCCCGCAGTATATTTATCGCCGATAACAATTGCTAAATATCTGCTATTTTCTAAAATTTCAATTGTATTTTTTAAAACTTCCGCAAATTTCCCTAAAAATTCTTTTAGAGATTTTGCATTTGATAAATCATCTTTAAAATCACTAAACTTAATTATGTCGGCGTATGGCGGGTGTAAAATTGCTAATTGGATATTTTTCTTTTTATGTTTTTCAAAAACTTCTTTTACTTTTTTAAAGGTTTCAGGTTTTGTGCTGTCGCCTGTGATCAATTCAGAAAAATTATTTTTTGGTTCAATATTTTTTCTAACATAATCAACAAGCTTTTTTTGAATATCTATGCCGATAAAATTTCTGTTTAGACTTTCCGCTTCATAAGCGGTTGTTCCACTTCCTAAAAATGGATCAAATATAACATCATTTTTCTTTGTATATCTCAAAATTAATTGATGAGGAATTTGAGGAATAAAATTGCCGTGATAAAAGCCGTTATGTTTTCCTGTTTTATCTCTTTCGGGAATAATCCAAAGGCTATCAGTCCAGATTTCCGATTCTTTCCAGTTATCTAAATTTAAATCATTAAAATTTGTCATAATGATTATTTATTAATCTATTACTTTAATTTACTCCTTTTATTGAGGCAAATCAACCTGTTTTTCCGTAATTTATTCCTAAACCTTTATGGGTTTATGCAAAACAAATGCTTCAATCTATGATTGAAGCATTTGTTTTAGGTGAAATTCGGCGATTTAAGGGTTTTGGCTATTTGGTTTTTATTTTTAGCCAATCAGCGAATTTGTATATTCTGCCCGATAGATATAACCAAGAGCCTAAGATTATCAAAAATAATGGCCAGAAGAAAGAATCAGTTATTGGGTTATTGGTTATTCCAGCTGGTACATATGTAGCCCCAGAAACAGTGGTATTATTTACCAACACTTGAGCTGATGATGTTTGTGTTCCCTGTGAGCTGGTAACAGTTGCTGTGTTGCTTAGAGTTGTTAACCCATAAGGAAAACTTGTATCTGGAGCTACTCGTGCTTGATAAGCGATTACATAAACTTCGCCAGCAGGCAATGTGCCTACATTAATTCCAGCTGTTGGGTTTAATGTATTGTTTAGGCTAGCGTTTATGGTTAAGTTGTCGTTATAAATAAGATTTGCCGGTAGTAAGTCTCTTACAAAAATATTATTCACAGATTGATTGCGAGCTTGTAAAGTTACTACAAAACTTAAAATATCAGATGGTTTTGCGTTTACTGAAGCCTGCCAAACTAAATTATTGTTTGTTAAGTTAATGACTTTTTTAGTTACAGTTAAACTTCCTGTGTTATTAGAACCAGAAGTATAAAAAGTCATATCTTGTCCATAGACAACATTTCCATAAGTTGCTTGAGCTACCGCTCTAAAATGATAAGTTGTATTTGGGGATAAATTTACAATGTTTTGACTAAAAGATCCAGCTGTGTTTAACGATTGATGAGTGGTTTCGTTTCCGTAATTTGTGCTAGTTCCCCACTGGAACCATGAATTAGTTGTACTCTGATAAACAGTATTTGTAACATATCCATTTAAAGTCGCCTGATTATTAAAAATATTTGTTGCTGAGTTTGTTTGCGCACTAATACCGCCTATGTTATTATTATAATTTACATAAACTGTTGTTGTGTCGGATGCTGATTGTCCAAAGCTGTTTGTAACAGTAAGCGTACAAGTATATATTACTTGATTGTTGTATTGATAAACAAAGGGCGCTGTATAAGTTGGCTGTGCGATATTGTTGCTTGATAGATTTCCGCCACTGCAACTCCAATAATAAGTTAAGTTATAATTGTTTGGGTCTAACCCAGAGCCTTGTAGTGTGCCTGTTTGTCCTGAATTTAAATACAAATCAGCTCCAGCATCTGCTGTTGGGGTTTGGGCAAACGCCACAGACCCAACAAAAAGAACTGCAACACAAATTGCAAAAATTGTACCTACTTTTAAAATTTTGTTTTTCATATTTTAAAAACGTTAATTATATTATTTGCCTTTACATTAATCCTTTATAATTTTTTGTCAACCCCGTTAGAAATCTTGATGCAACAGAAAATTTATTCAAACAAAATGAATGTCTACTAAATACGAATTGATAATGAGCATGCAAAAATATTTTCGAAATATTTTTGCTCAGAATTTCTAACGGGGTCAACCCTTCAACCAAAAAACCGCTTCAATAAGCGGTTTTAGATTTTTAGGTTTTTATAATTACAGCCACCTGTTCCTGTTAAATATCCAGAAAACCACCAATACAATAATAATTGTTACGCCACCTACAAGCCAGAAAGCATCTGGATTGTTTGAAAAAGGAAGCGCCACATTCATTCCATATAGACTGGCAATTATTGTAGGAATTGTGAGGATAACAGTTAAGGATGTAAAAAGTTTTATAACTCTATTAAGATCATTTGTCACAATAGTCGAGTATGCTTCACGAATATTAACAATATTTTTTAAGGTTGATTTACATAATTCAACTAATTGGTTTGAGCTAACAACTAAATCCTCTGTCAGTTCGTGATCTTCTTTATACAACTCAATAAGTTTTCCACTTATAATATTTTGTAAAACGGGGCTTATATGTGTAAGCGATGCAAAAAAATCATTGACCACTTCTTCAAAATGAACAAAATTTATAATTATTTTTTCATTTATTTTGTTAAGTTTTCCACTTGTTTCCCTGACATCTCTACTAATGTTTGTTAAAAAGGCGTTATAAGACTTTATTGTTTCTGAAATAAAAAGCAAAAGTAGTTGTGTTTTTTGAGTAGTTGTAAAATCAATATTATTTTCTAAAAATCTGTTTAAAATTAAATTTTCTGATCTTGAAAGTGTCATCACAAAATCTGAACCAACACAAATAAGTAAAGGCACTGTAATTATTTTTTCATCTTGTTTTTGAGGGACTCTTGTAAAGATATATACTATTTCTTTTTCTTTTTCTACACGAGGAACTTCATATGGGTCTAGGGCGTCCCTTAGTATGTTTGGGTTAAGACAAAAGTTTTTTTCTAGAATGGCAAATTCTTGTTCGTTTGGATCTTTAACATAAATCCAGCTACCTGGTCTAAACTCAGAGACTTCATTAACTTTACTGTCATTTATTCTTTTTTGAAAAATTTTAATCATTTTTTAAATTTAAGTTTTTTTAATTTTAACAAAAATTGCCTCGTAGGGCAATTTTTGTTTTAGTTGTTTTGGAAAAAATATATGATTTGACTATTTCACAAATAAATTACAGAAACAATGTCCATCTTTTTCAATCTCGTCTTTATGAAAGACACAAGGGCATATCTTTTTTGCATCTTCTTCTGTATCCCCAGAAATTCTTCTGCATGGACAATATTTTTTGCCGTATTTTTTCTCGTTTTCCAAAAGGCCCTTAATAACCCTTTCAACAGTTTTCTTGTCTGGATTTAGTCTAAATCCAGACGATTTTGCATAATTATCATATCTCTCCACTATAGCGTTGATATCTAGATCGGTTTCGTTTGATTTTGACTGTGTAGACCCATCCTTTTCGATATTTTCTAACCACGCTTTTATAGAAGATTCAGATGACATACCCACAAAGCCCGATATAGGTTTGCCATCTTTAAATAATATGACTGTTGGAATTTTTTCAACACCAAACTTCCCCGCTACTTTAGGCGTGCTATCAAGATTTGCTTTTAGCAAAATAATTTTTTCTTTTAGCTCTTCAGCCACCTTTTCTAAAATTGGGGCTAACATAGTGCAGGGTTCGCACCAAGTTGCAAAAAAATCAACCAACACCAATTTATCTGTGCTTTTAATTTTTTCTTCAAAGTTTTCGTCTGTTATAATTTCAGCCATGATTTTTATTAGTTTGTTCCGGGGCTAGGATTCGAACCTAGATAGGCAGATCCAAAACCTGCCGTCCTACCGTTAGACGACCCCGGATTATTATATAAATATTAGCACTTTATATTGGTTTTATCAACTAATCTTTACAACTAAATGTCGCACAATAAATGTATCGCTGTTTGCAATCCAAAACCCAAAGATTGAATCTTTGGGTTTTGGATTGCAAACTATCTTTTTCTTTTTTTTGCTTTTACTGTTTTCTTTTTTGTTTTTGCCTTTGCTTTTTTCTTTTTTGCTACCATGTTTTTATTATTAAATTATTTTAATATTTTCGACTTTTATTTCCTTTTATTTATTATATCAATATACAAATAATAAGTAAGAGTGCATAACTATTTTAAAAATAAACATAAAAAAACCCGTTTGCAAATTTTTTGTTTAATTTGTCAGAGATATTGGAAATTATTGTTTAATTGTGGTTTGTCCGTTGGGTTGTAAATAGAAGCTTATTTCTTCAAAATCTATATTTTTTGATTGATTATCTATTTTTACAATAACGCCAAGTCCTTTTTTTGTTTCTTCAGAAAAATATTGGTCAAAAACAAAATTTCCTAAAGAATAATAAATCCTTTTTTCTTTATAGGTTTCCGCTGGCTGAATTACGTGCGGATGAGAACCGATAATTAAATCTGCTCCAGCATCAATAAATTTGTGTGCAAGCTCTTTTTGTGCTTCAGTTGGTTCGGACGCATACTCAACGCCCCAGTGACAAAAAATAATTACAATATCAGAAAAACTTTTTGATTTTTGTATTTCTTCTATGGTTGATTTTTGATTCGTTTCTTGGTCAAGGTAGACAAACTCATTATAACTTATATAAGTAACATCCGTGCCTCTTATCCGCGTAGATATGCTTTTTGGGTAGTCAGGTGAACCGAAGTATCCAACGCCCACCTTGTCTAAATAACTTTTTGTTGACTCTAATCCATTGCGCCCGAAATTTAAAATATGGTTGTTTCCTAAATTAACTAATTTTATATTATTTTGAAAAAGAGTTTTGGCAACACTTGGATCAAAGGTAAAAAAGTAATTATTAGTTTCTCCTGGTTGAGTTATAATGCTTACAGATTCATTATTTGTAATCGGTCCTTCAAGATTTGCCAAAACTAAATCATTATCTAAAAGCGTTTCGTAAATTTTTTCGAAAACAAAGTTATTACCCCCGTTTTTATTTGCATAATATCTAATCCCTCTATCAAACATCAAATCCCCAACGAATAAAATTTTGACGTACTCTTTTTGAAGGACTTTATCAACTGGTTTATTTGACTGCCCAATAGGAGATTTTATTTGTCCGGGAAAAGAAAACAAACTAACCGCTACTAAAATAGCGGTTAGTAAAACTGAAATTAAAATAAACTTTTTACTCGACTTCATTTATTGTTGCTTCGTCTGGCAACACTCCTATTTTTACTGTTTCATCAGCCACCCACAAAATATTCTGGCCATCTCTAACACCATAAAGGAGATATCTGCCATCACTGGTAAATTTTGGAATAGTATATATTTTGTCGTGCGGAGCGCTTGCCTTGTCATCTAAGACAACAAAGTTTTTTCCGTCGTTACCAATCACCATAAACACAAAGTTTTGGCTGTCGCTGCTGAACATGGGAGATGTTATAATACCAGCGTATCGTTCTTTCTCTTCCATGTTTTCAAAAATAAAAGATTGTTTTTTTACAGAATCATAGTAGAGAAAAATTATTCTTTGATTGTTTGGACTAAATCCAATCCAGTATGGTTTATAGCTATATTGGTTGTCAAATAATTTTTGCCCATTTAAAAAACAAGATATTTGATAATTAATTTTTTGTGGAACACAGTAAACTGCTTCATCCCCTGCTTCGTTAAATGCCACCACTGCAATCTTAGTCGCATCATATTCTTGTGGAACAACAATTATATTGTTAGTTTCTAAATTAATTGAAGTAAGAGTTTTTTGGGTTGTTTCATCAGCTGGTGTCTGATTGGGGACTACTGGGGTTTGTGTGGTTTCTATCGAAAATGGCCAAACATTTTTAAAAGCATCTTTTAAAAATCCTTGTTGCATTATTACAAAATATATTGCAACGCCAATTATAGCAAGCAGTATAAAAATAATTAAAAGCTTTAAAATTAAGAATGTGCCACCTCTACTGCGAGGCATATTGCTCTTTGTTTCTTGGGGTTGGTATTGTTGTGATTGGCTCATTGGATTTTCTATTGGTTGAGCAAGTGTTCGCTTCTCGTTATCACTCGAAGTAAGTGTCCGCTCCGCTCCCTTATCTGGTTGGGTTTTAATTTCAGCCTGACCTGAAACTTGATGCTGTGGTTGAAATTGAGGTTGTGCCTGTGATTGAACCTGTTCTTGTATCTGAGGCATAGGTTCTGGCTTAGACTGAAGTTGGTCTAAGGCTAAAAAGGCTTCATTGATTTCAACTTCAGTCCAGCCATTTTTAATCAGTAAATTTTTATTCTGGCTATCTTGTTGGCCAGCTTGCCTCGCTTTTTTTATATAATCTATTAATTGTTGTTCTGCCATAAAATTGCTTTTTATAATTACTAGCGAGGAAAAAATGAGAGCTTGCTTTTATTTTGACCAAGCGAAGTAATTATATAAATTGCTTTATCAATTTTTATTATAACACATTATAAAAAGTGCAAGGTGTGTATAAAAAACAACGCCGTATTTAGCGACGCTATTTTTTATTTTAAATTTTAAACTATAGCTTGATAAAATTTAAAATAAATCCTCTAAGAGTACTATTTATTAAGCTCTGTTATATCAATAACTGCTAATTCTAAGGGCAATTGAGTCACGGCTGAATATTTTATTTTATTTTCAGCTGAAATAAAAAGTTCTAACATATTTTGAATATCTTTTTGCATAAGACTAGCCGTTTGAGTATTTAATTTTTCGAGTTCTTGAATCGACAATCCAGAGTTTTGTGAATTTAAGAAATTTGGATTTATTTTTAGAAGCAGTGATTGTCTTAAATAAAAAACCAATGTTTTTGTGAACTCTTGTAAATCTACTCCACTGTCTACCATTGCGTTTATCATCATAATTGCTTCTTTTGCCCCGTTAGAAATCCCGTCTTCTGATTTTTTTTCAATTCGTGAAGAAAAATCAGAAGACGATTGGTCGAGAAATTTTTTGTTTGTATTTTTATCTAATGTGTCGTTTAATTTTGTCTGCTCGGTATTTCTAACGGGGTTTGTGTTTTTTGAAATAAGGAAATCTACAAACTGGGCTATTTGGGCAACCTCTACGATTCCTAGCAATTCTTTGATGTCGTCTGTTTTTACCAAGCCCGTGTTACCGGAAAAACTTATGCATTGATCAAGTAAAGATTCTGCGTCGCGAAACGATCCCCTTGAATTTAATGCGATTAAGGATAAGGCAGACTCCTCAAATTTTATATTTTCTTTTTTAGAAATGTATTCCAATTTTTTTATAATTTCAGGAGTTTGCAGTCTTTTAAAATCGAACCTTTGACATCTAGAAATAATTGTTGGAATCATTTTATGAGCCTCTGTTGTTGCTAATAAAAATACAGCGTGGGCTGGTGGCTCTTCTAAAGTTTTAAGTAAAGCGTTGGCAGCAGATTTTGATAATTGATGACATTCGTCAACTATAAATATTTTATATTTTGACTTGACTGGAGAAAATTTTATTCCTTCGATTAACTGCCTCACATCATCAACTCCGGTATGAGAAGCTGCGTCAATCTCAATTAAATCCATGGATTTTGAACCCATAATTTCTAAACACGAAGAACATGTATTACAGGGCTCTGTTTCAATAGCTCCCTTCGTGTTTTTTTCACAATTTATAGCTTTTGCAAAGAGTCTTGCTATTGTTGTTTTACCGCTTCCCCTTGGCCCAGAAAACAAATATGCATGAGAAATGTTGTTTCCTAAGATAGAGTTAGTAAGGGTTTTTACTACGTGTTCCTGCCCCACCACCTCATCAAATCTTTGTGGTCTATATTTTCTATATAAAACTACGTTATTCATGATGATAATTTTCTTTTTCTATTTTTAAAATACCAATAACACAGACTAAAAAGCAATAGCACGCCTAATAAAATTTGCAATTCAAAATTATCCTGGATGTTAACTCCAAAAATAACCAACGAAGTAACAATTACACCAGAGATAACTATACCTGCAAAAATAGCTGGGATAGTTGTTTTAAGAGGTAATTCCATTAATACTGCTAGTAAAGCGCCTGTGTAAGCTCCTGTAAAAGGCAGAGGAACCCCAACAAGCAACATTAAACCGACAAATCCATATTTTTGAATTTTAGATGAATGTTTTTTTGTAGCGTTTTTTTCCCACCAATTAAGTGTTTTAGAAAAAGTTTTAGATTTTTTTGAAAAGTACGGTGAAAGTTTTTTGAATAAAAATAAGATAAACAGAACCGGTATTAAATTTCCGAACACAGCCACCAAAAAAACCATTGCTGTATTTAAATGTAAAACAGCGACTCCAATTGGAATAGCCAGCCTCAACTCACCCACTGGCGTCATAGATAATAATAAAACTTTTATCAAGGCTTCCATATAGCTTTAGGTTACCACAAGTTTAGCCCGTTAGAAAGTCCATTTTATCAAAAATATAAAATTTATATTTTTGATAAAAGATAAAAAGTAATAGAATCGTCGTTATTTTGCTTCTACAGGGTTTTACTTTTTTGTAAAGTTTAGCTAAGATAAGAAAATGAGAAATTTTTTAGAGAATTTAAAATTCTTCTTAGAAAAAATTGATCACTTAAGAGACCAGGTCCTTTTTGTTTTTATTAAAAAATTCTGGTCAAAAAAGATTTTGCCGGATCATTTAAGCTGGGCAAGAGTTTTTATTGGAATTATAATTTTAGTTTTTTTGTTCTTTGGAATAGAAAATAAATTATTGATAATCTCTTTATTTATTATTGGCGCTTTTTCTGATCTTTTAGACGGATCTGTTGCCAGATTCTTCAAAAACGAAACGAAATTTGGGGCATTTCTTGATCCAATGGCTGATAGAGTTTTGTTAATTCCTATTGCGTTTTATAGTTTATTTTTAAACTATAAAATATTGCTTTTTACGTTGATTATAGCAGAGGTGGCTAATCTTTTAGCTTCTGCATATTTACATTCAAAAGATATACTTGTTAAGTCAAATATATTTGGTAAAACAAAAATGGTGTTACAATCAATTGTCTTCGCTGTTATTCTGATTATGTGGCCCAATCCCCTATCCAATCTTTTTATTTATATTCTTTGGACTTCAGCAATATTTACAATATTAAGCATTTTGTTTAAAGTATCAGAAATACAAAATCTAACCCCCTTAAATAAACCAATAGATAAAAAACTAATTAAAGAAAAATTAACAAAACACCTTCATGCAAAAAATAAAAATACATAACACTCTTACTGGAAATAAAGACTTATTCACACCCCGCAAAGGTAAAAAAATTAATTTGTTTGTTTGCGGCCCTACGGTTTATGACTATTCTCATATTGGACACGCCAGAACTTATGTTTCATTTGACTGTTTTGTAAAATATTTAAGACAAGTAGGATATAGTGTTTTTTATTTACAGAATATAACTGACTTAGACGATAAAATAATTGCTCGTGCAAGAGAAAAAGAGGTATCTCCAAAAGACTTGGCTTTAGCGTTTGAAAAAGAATACCTAAAAGCAATGAAAATTCTTGGCGTAAATAGCGTTTCAAAATATGTCAGAGCAACAACTTGTATAAAAGAAATTATAAGCCAGATAAAAAGACTAGAAGAAAAAGGTTTTGCATATAAATTGGAAGAGGATGGAATTTACTACGACATTTCAAAATTTAAAAATTACGGAAAATTAGCGGGTAGAACAGTTCTGCAAGCAGACGATGGAGTTTCAAGGATTGATTACAGTAGTAAAAAAAGAAACAGAGGTGATTTTTCCTTATGGAAATTTAAACAACAAGAGGAAGAGCCGAGCTGGAAAAGCCCTTGGGGTGAAGGCAGGCCTGGTTGGCATATTGAAGACACAGCAATCACTGAAAAATTTTTTGGGGCGCAATATGATATTCATGGAGGAGCAAGAGACCTTATATTCCCTCACCATGAAGCTGAAATAAGCCAAATGGAGGCAGTTTCGGGTAAATCTCCGATGGCAAAATATTGGATGCATGGTGGATTTTTGACGGTTAACGGTCAAAAAATGGGCAAATCTTTGGGAAATTTTATAACTCTCCCAGATTTTTTGAATAGATGTTCAGCAAATTATTTGAGATATTTTGTTGTTAAAAATTTATGGCGAAGTCCAATTGATTATTCTGAGTCAGCAATGATAGAAGTAAAGTCCGCTATAGAAAAAATTGAAGAATTTTTAAGAAAGTTAAAATCTCCGGCCTCTCTTAAGTCTTCGTCAATTACCAAAAAAATAATTAAAAAATTTAAAGAAGATTTTTATAATGAGTTGGCGGATGATTTCAACACGCCAAAGGCATTTGCTGTGATGTTTGATTTTATTAAGGAAATAAATCAGTTGCTAAATGAAAAAACCCTCTCAAAAAAAGAAGCCAGCGATATTTATAAATTTTTTGAAGAAATAAATAAAATTTTTGGAATTATTAACTTTAAAAAAGTAAATCTGGTAATCCCAGCTAAAATTAAAAAACTAGCCCAAGCCCGCGAAAAATTTAGAAAAAATCAAGATTGGGAAAAGGCGGATCAAGCAAGAAAGGAAATCGAAAAACAAGGCTACACCGTTGAAGATACAAAAGACGGACCAGCTATAAAACAAATGTAATTCCTATTAAGCAATTTTCTAACGTTACGGCTTTTTGCCTGGAGGCAAAAAGCCGTATTATCTTTCCAATTTGAAATGGTGGACCAGAGCGTCTTGATTATCTATTTTCTCCAATAATCCAAATCTGATATATTTTTCAATCTTGAATAAATCAGCGAGTGCCTTGATTTCTTTTTCACAATCATAAGGATATAAAAACAGGCTTTCTTGTAGCTTGTAAAATCCTCCCGATTTTAATCTGTATACCAACGCCTTTCTCCCCTTGGCACAAATATCTGGTATATCAAAGGATACCATTCTCCATTTGCCATCCCACTTTTCTTTTCTGGCATCGAACCTTCTAAAAATAATATTTAGTGCGCGGAGCTTCCCTTTTTCGGACAATGAAATCAAAACTGAGCCATTATAATTTTGTTTTTGTTTTATAAAGTTATTTCGTTCCAAATCTCCTAGGGCTCTTTTGACGCTTTTGTGCTCCCCTTTTTTAAAAAGACTAAAGACATCATCAATTGTAAATTTAGGCACATCCCATTCTTTTCCGAAATAAAGTTCCAGCATTATTTTCGCGATTACTGAGCTCATAAAAATTTTGTCTTATTTTTTTATCTTCTTCTGTATTTATTATAACACAAATTCTGCAATCAAATACGGCTTTTTGCCTGGAGGCAAAAAGCCGTATAGAAAAACGGTAATCCATTTTGATTAATAACTCAATAGCCTGTTGAATTATTAATCAGAATATTTTTATGCAAAAAAAGAAGCGCAGGGACTCAAAAGAGTATGCGCTTTTTGATAACCAGAGGAACAGGTTATTTGCAGAGCAGATGCTTCCCCATCTTTAGGATCGTCCTGTCGTCGCCCGGCACTTAGCATAAGGGCGCTAGATACGAACTTAAATCCAAAAGGGTGCTTTACTTCTGATGCGACACCTGAACTAAGGTTATTTGTCCTACAAAAGAATGGCTTATATCTCTATGTGCTGGACGACGTCGATTCCGTCAGCTGGATTGTCAATCAACATAATATATTAAGTATATCACATAAACGAACACTTGTCAATACTTGTTCTGAGCCTTTGTTTTTGATATACAAAGTTATATGGTAAAAGAATTATTAGAAAAAATTCCTCCGCAAAACGCAGAAGCAGAACAATCCTTGCTTGGTTGTTTGATGTTAGACAAAGACGCTATTGTAAAAGTTGTTGATTTTATAAAAGCAGAAGATTTTTATAAAGGCGGGCATCAGGATATTTATCAGGCAATGGCGGAATTATATGAAAAATCAGAGCCCATAGATACTCTTTCCGTTTCTGCAAAATTAAAAGAGAGAAATAAATTAGAAGATATTGGCGGGTCAGCTTATTTAACCTCTTTAATAAATACTGTTCCAACGGCCACCCATGTTTCTAATTATGCTAAAATAGTAAGACAAAAAAAGATTTTACGAGACCTAATTTCTGCTTCAGAAGAAATTGGCTTGTCGGCTTTTAACGAAGACCAAGAAGTAGATATTTTGCTGGATAAGGCAGAAAAAATAGTTTTTGGCATTGGACAAAGATCGTTAACGCAGGCATTTTTACCTATAAAAGATATACTTTCAGACACATTTGAAAGGTTGGATGAGCTTTCAAAATATCAAGGCAAACTACGAGGAGTTGCAACTGGTTTTGATGATTTAGATAAAATTTTAGGGGGACTTCAAAAGGCTGACTTAGTGATTTTAGCTGCTCGGCCATCTATGGGAAAAACTTCTTTGGCTTTAGATATTGCCAGAAATGTTGCCGTTATCGAGAATAAACCAGTTGGTCTTTTTAGTTTAGAAATGTCTAAAGACCAGTTAGCAGATAGACTTTTGGCTAGCTTAGCAAATATTAATTTGTGGAATTTGAGGAATGGGCGTCTTTCAGGAGATGATTATTCAAGAATACAACACGCCATGGGAAGCTTGTCTGATGCTCCCTTATATATAGATGACGCTGGTTCAGTAAATATTTTACAAATGAGAGCTATGGCGCGTAGATTGCAAGCAAGCAAGGGATTATCACTAATTGTTATTGATTATTTGCAGTTGATGGAACCAATGAATAGGTTTCAGTCAGCTGTGCAACAGGTTACAGAGAACTCAAGGGCGCTTAAAATGCTGGCAAAAGAATTAAATGTACCCGTGCTTGTGCTTTCTCAGCTGTCTCGTGCTGTTGAGTCCAGAGTTCCACAAATACCAAGATTAGCTGATTTAAGAGAATCGGGAGCTATTGAGCAAGACGCTGATGTTGTGATGATGATATATAGAGAAGATAAATATAATGAAAATTCATTAAACCCGAATATTGCAAAAATATTAATTGAGAAACATAGAAATGGCCCTACAGGAGGACTTGATTTGTATTTTGACGATCACAGA
>Ga0172381_10004331_pt1 | contig 14731 bp, 13 predicted proteins | sample Leawel6488metaG_FD_119754 | JGI IMG/M metagenome (GOLD analysis project Ga0172381, IMG submission 119754) | Leachate microbial communities from a municipal landfill in Southern Ontario, Canada - Leachate well 64-88 metaG | ecosystem: Engineered > Solid waste > Landfill > Unclassified | place...
AAGGCCTTTTGCCGCATGCATGGTCATCAACTTGACTGTGCCCATGGCCTCTTCATCTTCATCTTTGCTGTCCAGGCTTATTCTGTTGATGAATTGTGAGACTGGATGCCCTGGGTTCTTTTGTTCAAAGTTAGCCAGTTTCTTGCAGAATATATCGATGCCCTTCATTTGATAGTTCACCAGATTCTCATTGTCAGGATGCTGGGCTACCAAGTATCCCTTGTAGTCGATTTCCTTGACCAGAAGACGAAGCACCTCGCTTTTGTGGGTGGAATTAGTGAGGCGCTCATCGTAGTCTGTGATCATGTCAATGAAACGCTTGAGGGCCTTCTTTGTGTATTCGCTTACTGAAGTGTCCTCGGTAAGCGACATCCTTTTGGCAGCGTCAAAAAGGGAACATCCGAAATTATCGGAGACCGTGCGGATTTTCTCAAGTGTGACCCTACCGATACCCCTGCTTGGAGTGTTGATCACCCTGAGAAGGTTCACATCATCATCCAGGTTGACTATGAGTTTCAAATAGCTCAGGATATCACGTATTTCCTTGCGGTCCAGGAGATTTGGGCCACCAGTGACATCCACAGGAATGTTCCTTTCCTCCAGGACGTCCCCGATGTTCTGTAGCAGCCTGTTGGTCCTGACAAGTATGGCGAAATCGTCATACGTGAGGGAATGATTTTCCTGAATCTGCGCCTCTATCGTATCAGCAAAGCTATTGGACTCAAAACTCGCATTTAGGGGATGAATTATCCGGATGGAGCTCCCTTTATCCTTGTCCGTCCAGAGTTTTTTGCTTTTACGTTGCTTGTTATGGACTATCAAGTCATTCGCGGCTTCCAATATGGTACCTGAGGAACGATAATTCTTTTCGAGTTTAATCTCGACACGTTCAGGAAAATCCTTCTCAAACATCATCAGATTCTGGTAATTGGCACCACGCCAGCTGTAGATGCTCTGGTCGTCATCACCTACCACGCAGAGGTTCCTGCTGGTTACAGCCAAGCATGACACCAGCTTGTATTGGCAAAGCGAGGTGTCTTGAAACTCATCTACAAGAATATACTTGAATCGGTCCCTTAATTTGCCTAATATCTCTGGATTCTTGGCAAACAAATACAAAGGCAAGGTAATGAGGTCGTCAAAGTCAACGGCATTATAGGCTTTAAGCAACTTATTGTATTCCTGATAGTATCGGGAAATCTTTGAAGCGGAGTCTGGGTCCATCACCGTTCTCTTGGTCTTGATATCCGAGAACAACGAGGCGAGCTCATAGAAATCATACTTGCCAGGATTCTCATCATTATCCTCAATCATCTTACGGATCAAGGCAAGCTTGTCGTCGGTGTCATAGATAGTAAAGTCGTTCTTGTACCCCAGCAACTGGATGAATTGCTTGAGCACCCCCATGCCGAAACTATGGAATGTGGTTGTCGTAAGTTTTTTCAAGGGGCAAACTGTAAGTTCCCGTACCCTTTGTCCCATCTCTTTTGCAGCCTTGTTGGTGAAGGTGAGGGCAAGGATATTGCTTTCATCAATACCCTGAGAAAGCATGTTCGCGATACGATAGGTAAGCATTCTGGTTTTCCCAGAACCCGCACCGGCTATGACGAGAAGAGGCCCTTCGATGATGGACACAGCTTTATATTGCTCATTGTTGAGCCCTTCGGAAAGATTGATTTTTCTCATATGTCAGATTCTCTTGATAAAGACAGAATTAAGGCCGACCCCACAGGTAAGTAATATGGAGACAATAAGGCCCGAGATGATTACGCCACCAGTGATGGCAAGTATGGTCTTTCGTTTTTCCAGGCCAAGGATCCATGAACCAAGAATTCCAGTCCAGGCTCCGGTAACAGGAAGCGGAACAGCGACAAAAAGAAGCAAACCCCAATAACCATACTTGGTTACCTTTGGCGCTATCTTGTTACGGGCTTTAAGCACAAATCGGTCAAATGTATTCTTATACCATGTATTCCTATAGAAAATTTTATGAAAGGTGGCCAGAAAAATATATGCAACGGGACCAACCAATGCATTTGCAACGATGCAGAAAGGCGCAATGATGGTCAAAGGAATGTCATGAAAAAAACCATAGGGGATACCGCCCCTGAGTTCACTGATTGGGGCGAGGGAAAGAAGAATGCAAAACAAGAAATTCTTAAGCTCCATGGATTACCTCTTACCGATAGTGATGGCATTTGCCGGACAAACTTCATGACAGCAATAACAGCGCACGCAACTATGGGTATTTATCACAATCTGTTTGTCCTTGACTGTCAAGGCATCTGCCGGACAAATCTGTATACAACGCTGACAAAGAATGCACTTGGAACTTTCAAATTGCGGGGCCATCCTTTTTTCTCTGATTCTCATATGCCTGTAAGGCCGAGTGAGGATGGGCAAGATCAGATTGGCGAACAGCTGACTTTTCTCTGTCTCCTGATTGATTCGTTGGAAATCCTTGATGACGAGATCCTTTGCATCAAGCAAGGTGTAGGAAGGAAACTCCCCAAGATGTCTTTTGAGACCTTGCTTGACAATAGGGATGGAAAGGGGATTATACCCCATGATGGTTGCCTCTGCAAAATCAACTGCGACACAATCGTTTGAGGCGAGAATCAGGCCCACATGTCGGGGAGTCCCATTTGCCGGCCCCGCCCCCTCCATTCCTACAATTCCGTCCATAAGGGCGAAACTTGGTTTTGCTATCAGATTGATTCCGACGATTAGGGATGCGAAATCCATCCTTGCAGGACAAAGCACATGGCAAGGACTTTTGTGGAGCCCTGGTACCAGGCCGAACTGATTCTTTACCGCCCCTGTTGCGTACATCAATTGGTGGGTTTTGAACTTGGGAAGAGAGATAAGGACATCAATTTTCTCAAGAATCCTAGGTAAAGGCAGGCTGATGTTTTTTGTACCGGGAATCAGATGGGTAACGGTATCCTTGGTGAAATCCACCCATTGCACGGATTCCTCAAAACAAAGCTGGCTCATACCTGAGTTTCGTGGGACGAACGCAGGCCCTTGGATGCCTGGGGAATCCCCAAGGAGGATCTGCTTTGCCCCATTCTGCCTCAAGAAGTGTATTGCCGCCCTGACCACAGCAGGATTGGTGGTGATGGCCTGGTCTGCTTTTGCATCGGAGAGGATGTTTGGCTTGAGAAGGACTATCTTATCCTTGACAATGGGGAAGTCTGAATTCTGGCAGGCTAGGGCGACCGCCTGGTCCACCTTGCCCTGATCATAGGTATCACATTTTGTGATGGCGACCTTGCTCATGAAATCCTCCTGATCAGACAAAAATACAGAGGGCCCCGCCCTTGTGCGGTATCAGGAAGTATTATCGAGCCATATTCTCTCTGCTCGGCAAAAGGAGGGGAAAGGGCTATCAATTCAAACCTTCCCTCTCTTTTTTCATAGAGTTTGGCGATTACCTGCTCATCCTCAACGGGAGTGATGGCGCAGGTGCTGTACAGGATGTGTCCACCGATTCTCACCGCTTCCAAGGCCGCGGCGAGCATGGCGAATTGCTGAATGGCAAGATGTTTCGGTCTTGCAGGGCTCCATTGCTCAAGTGCGGTGTCATCGACAAATACATGTCTTTCGCTACTACAGGGGGCATCAAGAAGAATTCTATCATAAGCCTGTTGTTGGTACAGCCCCCATTTTGTACTGTCGAATGAGGTTACTTTAATTGTATTCTGCCATTGTTGAGGGATATGCTCTCTGATAGTTGCAATAAGGCGGCTTCGTCTTTGCGAGGAACGGTCATTGCTTACCAGACTTCCCGTTCCTTGAAGGATGGAAGCCAGCACCATTGTTTTGCCTCCTGGGGCGGCACACATATCCAGGACCTCGTCGTCTTTTTGCACATCAAGCATCTGGGCGGCGATGATCGATGCCTCATCCATGTAATAGGGACTGGTCAGGTTGCCCTTGTACTCAACAGGCGTACGTTCCAAGGAAAACGCTCTCTTCAGGGCTTCCCAGCGGAGGGGAAACAGCTGTTGATAGTATTGTTCAAAAGCTTCATGACCGCTCAAATGTCTTTGTTTTCCCATAAGGGAAAATGTACTCTGTTTAAGTCGGCTTGAAAAGCACCTAATACATCAAAAACACAAATCCGAGGAAAAATGAAAGTGAGCCACCAATGCAGAACAAATGCCAGATGGCATGATAATGGGGAATCCTTTTGCAAGCGTAAAAGATGACCCCGAGGGTATAAGTGACTCCGCCGATGACGATGAACTTGAAAAGCCCCGGAGGTAAGAATGGGACAAGGTCCTTCCAGAAAAAGGAGACCATCCACCCCATTGCCAGATAGAATATGACATGCAAGGGCTTCAGCTTACCCCAGAAAACCAAGGTGAAGAGGACCCCCCCTGCGGCAACGGACCACATGAGGATTGTCAGTCTCAGGGAAAGGGGCGTGTTCACATAACAAAAGATTGGGGTATAGGTTCCTGCGATAAGGAAGTAAATGTTGCTATGGTCAAGGATACGGCAAAAGCGTTTGCCATCGGATACAGGCAACTTATGATAAAGCGCAGAAGCGCTGTAAAGCAGGATCATGGTAAGGGCATAGACAACCATGCCGATTTTCAAGTGGGTGGACGACGTTCCTTGGTTCTTCACCAAAATGATAATCAATGCGATTACAGATAAGGCGGAGCCAAAAGCGTGTGTAAGGAAATTGGCCCGCTCCGCTTTTGCATCATCATGAGTATGCAGGCTGATATGGGATTCCAGCCAGCTTTTTTTTGTTTCTTCATTGTTCATGGTCTCACCATACAAAAACAAGCCTTACAAGGACAAGGGATTCTCGCTGCATATTTTATTCTAGTCTATTTCTACCAGACTACAGGATATGATCAAGAAAGCTTTGGGTGCGCTCATTGTGAGGATGGGTGAATAGTTCTTGAGGCTTGCCAGTTTCAATGATCTCTCCATTGTCCATGAAGATGACCTTATCCGCGGCTGCTCTGGCAAAGCCCATCTCGTGGGTCACCAAAAGCATTGTCATACCACTTCTTGCCAAATCAAGCATGACATCAAGGACTTCCTTGATCATCTCAGGATCCAAGGCGCTTGTCGGCTCATCGAAAAGCATGACCTTTGGTTGCATTGCCAAAGCCCGTGCGATTGCGACCCGTTGTTGTTGTCCTCCAGAGAGTTCGTTAGGGTGGGCCGTCGCTTTTTCTTCGAGTCCGACCTGCTTAAGCAATCGGAAACCAAGCTGTTGTGCTTCCTCAATATTCATCTTCTTGACCTTAATCGGAGCCAGTGTGATGTTTTCCAATACACTTAAGTGAGGAAAAAGATTGAAGGACTGGAACACCATGCCGACTTCCTCGCGAATCTTACGGATGTCTGTCGTTAGGTCCGTGACATCGTCATCATCAATGAAGATATGTCCGCTGGTAGGAATTTCAAGTTTGTTGACCGTGCGAAGGAGCGTGCTCTTTCCACTGCCTGAAGGCCCGATGATTACAACAACCTCACCATTTTCCACTGTCAGGGAAGCATTCCTGACCGCATGTATGGTATCCTTGTCCGTCACATAATCCTTATTAAGGTCCTTGATCACTATTCTAGCCATTTTTGTGCAACCTTTCCTCAAGTAATCCGACGAGGCGGGACAGCAGCAAGGTGATAATCAGATAGATGAGGGCGACCACCAACATGGTTTCCAGGGAAAGGAATGTCCTGCTGATGTACTCCCGTCCTTTTCTCAGGATATCACTCAGTGCGATGGTCGAGACCAGCGAGGAATCCTTAAGCATGGAGATGAACTCATTGCCAATGGCTGGAAGAACCACTTTCACCGTCTGTGGAAGTATGATGTATCGGAAAGCTTGGCCTCTGCTCATGCCCAGTGCGATTGCGGCCTCCATCTGGCCTCTGGGTATGGCCTGGATACCCGCTCTTACAATCTCTCCCATGTAGGCCCCGAAGCAGATCGACAAGGCGATTACAGCGGCAACCATGCCCTCGATATGAAAGAACTTACCCATGGCGTAATAGATGAAAATCAACTGTACGAGAAGAGGAATCCCTCGAATCAGTTCCACGTATACCCCGCTCACCATGTTGACCCAACGATGTTTGCTCACGGACCCAAGACCCGTGATGGTACCAATGATCACCGTGCCTATCATTGCAAATATGGTGGCCTCGAAAGTCACCGGTGCACCTTTGATACAGACGATGAAAATATCGAGATAGGGTTTCGGTTGGAAAAGTATCAAAGCGGACAAAAGAAACAATGCGCTAAAGAAGGTGATCCTCCATGAATTGAGCACATGATTATTATCTTTGCGGGGGATGAGCACTCCGTCAGTCATCTGGATTGTGACATTCTTCTTCCTGGGTGCCTCAGGGTCGATTGATACTATCTGGGTTTTCCTTATCAGACCCTTTGCCTCATCAAGCTTTTCGTTTTCCATAAACTCTCTCAATTATTTTTTTTATTACTAAGGTATAATTTCATAAATATGCAGAACTTGTCAAGATTTATGCATTTTTATTCCAAATATCATAGCAAATTGGAGAAAAAACAAGGAGCCTGTTGTTCTCGGCTCCTTGCAAATGCAAAAATCTTCTACAAAATGTTCCACTTCTCATTCAGCTTTTTCAAAGTTCCCTCTTTCTCCATCTTGGCTATGGCGTCATTTACCATCTGCAACAACGCATTGTCCCCTTTCTTGATGGCGATGGCGATAGGCTCTCCGATATCACTTGCGGTTCCTGTGACCATGAGCTTGCCTTTGTAGTTTTCATTGGAAAGCACATAGTCAGCAGCAATGACGCTGTCGGTAACGACACAGTCAAGATTGCCGTTGAGCAAATCCTCGACCCCTAGGCCTATTTCATCATAAGCCTTGACGATGATTTTCAAGGAAGGGTCCTTCTTGTTCTGGTCGTCCAGGTAGATGTGTCCAGTGGTTCCCAACTGCACTCCGACTTTCTTGCCGCTCAGGCTTTTCAAATCCTTGAGCTCCTGATGACCGCTTGGTGCGATGATGGACTGGGTGATGGTCATGATCGGGGTTGAGAAGTCCATGGAAGCCTTTCTTTCCTCGGTGACCGAGACCCCTGAGGCCACTGCGTCATACGCACCATTGGAAAGACCTGCGAAGATGCCATCCCAAGCGACATTCCGATACTCGATTGTCTTTCCAGAAATCTTCTCGATTTCCTTAAGCAGGTCGACTTCATAGCCTACGACGTTTCCTTTCTCATCGACATATTCCAACGGTGGCCAGGCCGCATTACCAGCGAATACGAACTTGTTTTTTTCACTTGGTTCTTTTTGCCCGTTGGCAAAGACACTGAAATTGCAACAAATCATCAAAGTCACTAAGGCGATCAAAGTTTTTTTCATGAGGATACTCCCTAAATTAATTAGGAAAATTATGCATAGTTATGCAGCAAATGTCAATATTTAAAGAATAAATATGCACATATTTTATAAAATACAGGTAAAAAAGCAAAGAATAAAGGCAAAAAAAAGAATCAATATGCATAAATAGTCGATAGCAATAAGCTGAATAGATAGGGAAAAATGAACAAAAAAAACCGGAAAGGATTTCTTTCCGGTATGAGACGACGCCCATGGAGAAACAAGCAGGAGAGGGACTTAGAACAAATTCCACTTTTTCTTCAAGGCATCGAGAGAACCATCTTTCTGCATGGAGGCAAGTCCTTCATTAACAAGCCCGAGCAGGGTTGTGTCGCCTTTCTTGACTGCGATTGCGATATCCTCCTGGGTGAACGGCTTACCTGCTATGGAAAGTTTACCTTTGTAGTTGTCATTTGAAAGCACGAAGTCGCTGGCTATCAGGCTGTCACAGACACAAGCGTCTATATTGCCATTGAGCATGTCCTCGATGGCTAATCCTATGTCATCATATCTGCGGACGGAAACCGCGTATTTCTCCAAGGCAAAATCACCGGTGGTGCCAATTTGGACACCAATCTTCTTGCCTGTGAGATTGTCGATGGATTCGACAGTGGAGCTATCGGCGGTACGAATGATGACCACCTGTCCATTGGAAAGGATTGGAGTTGAGAAATCCATGGAGGCTTTCCTCTCTTCTGTCACAGTAACTCCGGAGGACACCCCGTCGTAGGCTCCATTGGACAGGCCTGCGAAAATTGTATCCCACGGTATGTTCTTCACAACCATTTTTACGCCAACAGCCTTCCCGATGGAGGGCATCAGCTCAACTTCAAATCCTGTAAGATTGCCAGCGTCATCGATAAATTCCAACGGCGGCCATGTTGCATCCGCGGCGAATACATAAGTTTTCTCTGAAACGCTTGAACCTTCCTTTGCTCCTCCAGCAAACACAAAATCCATGCATAAAACACAAATCAGCACCAAAAGGAATGTTTTTTTCATTGTATTATCTCCCCACAATTCTTGTTGATTTACATATCGAAAGTAACAACCAGGATACTCACAAGAAAACCAAACAAAATGCCACCTGCCACTTGGCTGAAAGAATGTCCAAGCATAGTCTTCAGATGTTTTTCAGTAAATCGTCCATCTTTATGAATCTCCTCAAGTAGCTCGCTCCATTTGTTAATGACCTCAGCTTGTTTTCCAGCGGCACGCCTGATTCCCATCGCATCATGGATGACAATGGAAGCGAATGTCGTGCTGATTGCAAATTCAATGGTACCAACCCCTTGTTTCAGGCCAACGGCGGTTACGAGGGCAATAACCCCGGCAGTGTGACTGCTAGGCATGCCTCCCGTAGAAAAGAACAGCTTCGGATCAAATTTTTTCTCTACCAGAAGATTGATAAACGGTTTGAAAAACTGGGCCCCTGCAAAAGAAATGGCGGCGGCTATCAAAGGGGCGTTACGCAGTAAATCGTTATTCATGGAATAAACTGTATATGCTTTATCCTTGTTTAGCAAGCGATAACTTGCTTTTTATGGTGAGTTCTTGGTATACCCATTATCATGGAATTTACCAAAGTACAATCCGACAGGATTCAGTTCTGGGTTCTCAATAGTGCAAGTTTTATTGCAAACTTGACCGTTTCGATGATCAGCCTTTCTTTGGTTTATCATCTAAGAAGAGTATTCGGTTTAAGTGCTTCTTCAATAGGTGTAGCCGTTTCCTTAAGTACTTTTTCCTACTTTGTCGGATGCGTGGGTCTTGCAAAAGTAGTACAGGCCCTCAAGCCTCGGTATTGTGTTGCGTTATCGCTTTTGGGCATGAGCCTGTCATTGCTTTCCTTGGTCCTGGCCCAAAGCCTTTTTATTGTTTATGCCAGCCTTTGTTTCTACGGCCTGTTCATGAGTCTTCTTTGGCCTCCCATCGAAGCATGGTTTTCTCGTGGGAAAGAGGGTAGGCAATTGAACAGGGCGACGAATAGCTTTAATTTTGCATGGAGTTTTGGGTCAGGGCTTTCAACCTATGTGGCAGGACTGCTGGTGGAGAAATCCACCTATCTACCTTTCTATGTGGGTATCGGAAGTTTTGCTTTCGTTTGCGCCTTTGTTACCATTATTGCCAATCTGGTGCCACAGATACGTGCGGTTTCAAGTGAGGAATCGAACATAAAGGAAAGCAAGGTGAAGGATCAGAGCACTCCATTGCGTTTCTATTGCTGGGTGGGAGTTGTGCTTGTCTATACCGGCATGAGTGTGATTCAGACCATATTCCCCTTGTATGCGATGGATGTGCTTACTATAAGTGAGGTGACGATCGGTGCCTTGCTTATGGTGCGAGGGGTGGCAACTTGCCTTATGTTTCTGGTTCTTTCCCAGACAGATTTCTGGCAGTTTAAGAAAAGTGTGATACTTCTGGTCCAATTGGGTTTTGCCCTGCTTTGCTTCTGGGGCATGACAATTCATAGCCTTGTCCTGTTCGCCCTCTTCTTCTTTTGCTTTGGCATCATCTTTGCGTTTAGCTATTGCCTTTCCATGTTCCATGGAGTGTCGGGATGTGTCAACAAGGCTAAAAGAATGACCATTCACGAGGTGTTGCTTACCATAGGGCAGATAATTGGTGCTGTATTGGGCGGTGTGATTTATGAACGATTCTCTTTTTCCCGAATATTGCTACTGATTGGAACCGTCACCTTTGTCGTTTTGCTAGTCGAGACTTTAGCCGGAAGCAGAACTAATTGATCTTGCGCATCGAGTTTTCGATTATGGACTTTACGGAGTCAGGGTTGTAGGGTTTGTGGATGAAACTTACCACCCCCAGCTTCAAGGCTTTTGATTCGGGAGTCCCAGGATCTGCGATGACCACGATGGGCAAGTGCTTCAAATCCTCATTTATCTGGACGATTCTCAGCAAATCGTGGCAATCAGGGTCAGTCATATTCCAATTCAGCAGGACCACTGACAGAATATGGCAATAGTGCCGCATCTGCTGCAGGGTCTGCTTGCCTGTATGGGCCTGAATGAGGGAGAAGTCCTTCTTGAAAATATTACTAAGTATCGCCCGGCCCACTTCCGTAGTGTCTGCAATCAGCATCAAGGGCTTGCTCGTTGTGGTTTCAATGGTCTCGCTGTAGAAGTAATACTGGTTCTTCCCTTTTTCTTTGGCCACGTACAAGGCTGTGTCTGCCCGATACATCTGGGTGTCGAAGAGTTGAAGATTGTGAGAATTCTTTGCGATGCCGATGCAACAGGTAAGTCTTGTGACCGAATACTCGCTAAAGATTTTGGCAACCTGTCCTACGAATCGGTCGAGGGTGTTCCTTATGCCTTTCAAATCGTCCGTATTCTTCATGAGGACCAGGAACTCATCACCCCCCACACGCCCGATGATATCCTCATATCCAAAATTGTCACGCAGAAGCTGGCCGAACTTGGATAGGACATAATCACCCTGCTTATGCCCCAGTTCATCATTGATGGTCTTGAAATTATCCAAATCCATCATCAGCATCGCACTGCTTTCGGCTCCTTTTGTTTCCTTGAGATATTCTCTGCATTGTTGTTCGGTGGCCCCCTTGTTCAGGACCCCTGTCAGACTATCGATAGAGACAAAACGCTTGAGCTCATTGGTTGTGCTTGATTCCTTGTTCCGAAGGCTTCCGATAATGTAGCTGCATATTTCCGAACAGACAAAACCTAGAACGGCGTTTATCCTATCAAGAAAAAGGATGTCGCCACTTTTGAATTTTTGAATGGCCAGGAGAAATATGAGTACATATAACAAGTTGAAGAGGAGCCGGAAGAAAAAGGATTCAATGAATATCACCGTGGTGCAGATGAGCAAAATGGAAAAGGTGATGGAGGGGCTTTGGGGAAAAGGCAACACACTTGAGGTGATGGCGAACGTCATGAGAAGTGTCACGAATATATGGCGATAACACATCGTTTTTCGAGTGGACATCCTCTTTTCCGGTCTTCGTTCCATGAGGGTGATAGAATAACTGAGGATGAAGATAGACTGAAGGACAATGGTGACGAAAGTTATGATGTCCAGACGGTTGTTGTGGAAATTATAATGGTTGATAATGAAAAAAAAACAAAGCAACCCGAAATAAATGGGAGAGAGCATTCTTATCGTCTCGGTGTTGTGGTTCTCAAATTCCTTACGGTTGTCAGTAAATGACTTGTGGTCGTTTTTGAGAAACTCTGTGCAAGCAGAGAAAGGATTGGTCATTGGTGTTTTCCTTGTGTATTGATTATAAGGAGTAAATGAAGTATTTGCAAGTTTCTTTATTACTTGCACCAAAAGCGGTCATTAGTATACCATGTCATAATATGAATCGTATTTTATTCATCTGTCATGGAAACATATGTAGAAGTGTCATGGCGCAATGTATTCTAACGCAGATGCTGAAGAAAAGAAATACTTTGGCGGGGTTTGTCATCGATTCCGCGGCAACAAGCGACGAGGAGATTGGCAACGGCATCTATCCAGATGCGAGAGAAAAACTTCTTGAGAAAGGGATTGGCCTCGTGCCCCACCAGGCAAGAAGGTTGCTTCTCTCCGACTATCCCGATTATGACTTTTTTATTGGCATGGATAGTGAGAATATTGTAGATATGAGGCGGATTCTCAATGGGGATAAGGAAGGCAAAATACTGAAGCTGCTGGCAAAAGATGTCAGCGACCCGTGGTATACGAACGATTTCGAGAAGACATACCGGGATTTGTGTTCAGGTTGCAAGGCGATACTTGAACGACTATAAGGAATCAGGACAAGGAGGAAGACATGGCAATGACGTTGACTGAGAAAATCATCAGGGCGCATCTGGTTGAGGGATCCTATGAGCAGGGAAAAAGTATCGGGATTAGGATTGACCAGACACTTACGCAGGATGCCACGGGCACAATGGTGTATTTGCAGTTTGAGGCCCTTGGACTGGACAGAGTGAAAAATGAGTTGGCCGTAAGCTATGTCGACCACAACACCATTCAGATTGGCTTTGAGAATGCTGACGACCATGCCTATCTTCAGTCTGTGGCCGCACAGAAAGGGGTGGTCTTCTCCCGTCCTGGTAATGGTATTTGCCATCAGGTGCACTTGGAGCGGTTTGGAAAGCCAGGGGCGACACTCCTTGGTTCCGATAGCCATACTCCGACCGATGGAGGACTCGGTGCCCTTGCCATCGGCAGCGGAGGGCTGGATGTCGCCTTGGCCATGGCTGGCTATCCTTTTCATATCATTGCGCCAAGGGTCGTTGGGATCAGGCTTTCAGGAAGGCTGAGACCTTGGGTCTCCGCCAAGGATGTGGTGCTGACAATCCTGGAGCATTTTACGGTCAAGGGTAATGTGAATTCAGTGTTTGAATATCTTGGTGATGGTATCAAGAGTTTGGATGTCCCCCAGCGTTCCACAATATGCAACATGGGCGCAGAGTGTGGTGTTACCTCGAGTTTGTTCCCAAGCGACGAAGTGACCTTTGCCTTTCTTAAAGCACAGCAGAGGAGTGAGGATTGGAAAGAGCTCTCTGCGGATGAAGGCGCTGCCTATGATGGATTGTACGAAATAGACTTGGGCAATGTCTCCTGCAAGGCTGCTTGCCCTCATAGTCCGGGGAACATCAAGGACATAAAGGATCTGGAAGGCATGAAGGTCGACCAGGTGCTTATCGGTTCCTGCACCAACAGTAGTTATACGGATATCAAGAAGGTTGCTCGGATACTCAGCGGACATGTGGTCAGTCCTTCTGTAAGTCTGGGCATAGCCCCTGGCAGCAGGCAGGTTCTGGAGATGATCAGTGCTGACGGGACATTGCTTTCCCTTGTGAGAAGTGGAGCAAGGATATTGGAAAGCGCCTGTGGTTTTTGCATCGGCAACCATCAAAGTCCTGCCACTGACGCGGTTTCCTTACGTACCAGCAATCGTAATTTTGAAGGACGTTCAGGAACTTCGAGTGCTCAAGTGTATCTGGTGAGTCCTGAGACTGCCGCGTTATCGGCGATCTACGGGCATGTGGTGGATCCTTGTGGACAAACCGAAATCCCTTACCCCCAGGTCGCAATACCCGAGTCCTTCCTTGTGGACGACAGTCTTTTCCTCTATCCTCCCAAGGACGGGAAAAACATCAAGGTAATCAGGGGACCGAATATCGGGAATCCACCAAGCAACGGACCTTTGAAGAAGAAACTGAGCGGGAGGGCGACCCTCAAGGTTGGGGATAAGATAACCACCGACCATATCATGCCAGCAGGTGCCCGTCTCAAATACCGTTCGAATATCCCTGCCTACAGCAAGTATGTGTTTGAGAATATCGACCCTGACTTTTCCACGAATGCGGCAATCAACAGGGACAAGGGGATAGACAATTTCATTATTGCCGGATATTCATACGGACAGGGCTCGAGCCGTGAACATGCGGCCATCTGCCCCATGTACCTTGGAGTCAAAGCGGTGCTTGCGCTCTCCATTGAACGGATTCATCAGAATAATCTCTGTAATTTTGGCATCATTCCTTTGACTTTCAGGAGTGAAGGGGATTATCAGAAGATACAGCAGGGTGACGAGCTCGAGATCGAGGATGTGGCAGAGCAGATACGAGAGGGTTCCGTCCAACTTGTGGATAAGAGTAGGAACCTCACAATCGAGCTCGATTGCGTTGCAACCGATGAGCAGAAAAAGATGCTGTATGCCGGTGGCCTGCTGAATTTGCTAGGGAAATAGGAAGGCTTATTCTTTATCCAGGTCAAATTGTCTGAAATCGCTGATGACCGCGGTAATCCTATATCCTGTGGAGAAAGTCCGAGGCTCAGGGGTTACCGCATATATATCGAAGATTCCCGCATTGTTGGCTCCAAGGATTCCCTGCTGTGAATCCTCAAACACAGCAGATTCCTCCACACTGCAACCAAGGGCCTTCATGGCATCAAGAAAGGTGTCCGGGGCGGGTTTGCTTTTGCGCTTTGAATTCTCGATGATGATATGATCTCTTGAGAAATAGTCGAGGAGAGGGAACCATTTGAGATACTGCTCCATGTTCATCAGGGGGGCGCCTGTAGCTATTGCCATCCTCATGTTTCTTCTTTTAGCTTCGGACAATAGGGGGATGGCCCCAGGGGCAAGGGAAGGAGTCCCTTCCTTGAGACAAAGCTCAAGATAAAAGAGCTCTTTCTCCTTGACAATCGAGAGCACCTGTTCCTCACTTGCATTTTGTCCAAGAAAATATCTGGCCGTGGTTGTGCTGTTTTGTCCGTTAAGCAAGGACTGCTCTTGTAAAGAGTAGCCCTTCTGTCGGTATTTCTCGCTGATCATCGACCATGCGG
>Ga0172381_10004332_pt1 | contig 14730 bp, 32 predicted proteins | sample Leawel6488metaG_FD_119754 | JGI IMG/M metagenome (GOLD analysis project Ga0172381, IMG submission 119754) | Leachate microbial communities from a municipal landfill in Southern Ontario, Canada - Leachate well 64-88 metaG | ecosystem: Engineered > Solid waste > Landfill > Unclassified | place...
ACACAGACAATATGCCAACAACACCTATGACCAATACAAAGCAACCACTAAGATCAGCCCCCATGCCAGAGGATGACGGAGTAGCTTTGAAAATTGTTAGTCGCAAAATAATGCAGAGAATTACCACTGCAACAACTGCTAATACCCACAAAGGAATTATCATTGTTTTATCTTTTCTAGTTCTTGAAAGTGAGCAATGGCTTTGCTTATGTCATCAAATTGTTTTTCAATTTTTCCTTGTTTGACGACATATCGGCCATTTCTTTTGAATATTTTACTTTTGCCGATACAGCATTCATAGCCACCTTCGACTACTTCTCTGACTGCATCTAACACCATATCGCATCCTTTAAGCCTCAATTGGCGTCCACCAATGTCCCTCAAGTTCTGGGTCGTTGGCTATTTGTTCTTTTGTTGGTAGCTTCAATCGTTCTCGGAGTTCTCTCAATCGTTCTGCTATTTCATTTGGAGTTGGCAGGGGAACACTTTGAAAGTTTTGTCTACCCGATAAACAGCCGCAGCTTTTTGTTGGTTTATGTTTACTTGTAAGATTCGTGCCAGCCACTTCTTTCATGTTGCCGCAATCACACTCACACAGATACATAATCGAATTGTTGGTTGGATGATAGCCTGCCTTTTTCCTAACAACCAACATTCCAAATCGTTTGGTGACTAAGCTCTCTTTCATAGACGACCCAAAAAGCTTTTAATTTGATTGATGGCAATCGTGGTTGCCGTAAAGCCCGCAGCAAAAGAGGCAGCTTTAGCAAGTGTGTTCTGCTCGGGTGTTTGCTCTTGACCCATGATTTCTTTTTTTGTTCTGTCTATGGTAATCTCGACCAACTCCATAATTTCATCTTCATCATTTAGATTATAACTTACTTTACCATCGTAACCAACCACGCACCAAATTGGTACACCCTCATACATAACCACGATGAAGTCATGGTATACATCAGGGGGAAATGGATCGCCAGGAGTCCAAGGGACAGGTCGAAGGGAAGGGTCAAGTGCCTCTCTTCTTAGCACTTCTTCTTCATAAGGCGGCAAATTAACTGCCATCCACATGAGTTCTTCTTCATCCTCTATATTATATTTTAGTTCGCCATCGTAGATTACCTTTAATTCGACGGGCTCACCATTGAGCATGATGACGATACAATCATCATACACATCTGGAGGGGTAGGGTCTCCCTTCTTCCAAGGAATGGGTCGAGTTACGGGCTTGGGCCGGGCCTTACCACTACGAATTTCATCAGATTTCATAATCCACTCTCATTATACTTCAGATTGGCGGGTTGTAAACCTACCTTTTGCCAAATCCTGTATAATCTCTTCGAGAGATCGCTTTTTCAGTTGTAGGTGCAGCCTAAATGCTGGGATGTTTAATTCTTTCGCCCAATCAACCATTCTTTGCGTAATACCATTGCAAGTTATTGGCCTACCTCGTTTTGCTTTCCCTCGTTTTATTGGTTTGTCAAATTTTAGCATCAATTGTTTTTGATTGCTTTTGGTGACAAATCTCTTGGCAGCCTTTGGCATTACTTTTGGCTTTATTTTTACTCTTACTTTCTTGTATGTCAGCTTTCCATTAACGACAAAAGGCAAAGTCTCATACTTTTTAATAAAACTATTTTTTACAACAATGGGCAAAAGTGACAAAAACGGCAAATTTTTCAAACTGTTGTAAATCTGTTGCCTCGAAACCCTTAGTTCTTTTGACCACCTTTTCACGCTTTGTGTTTTTCCATCGAATGTTATTTGCCGCATTTGAATTCCTCCAACCAACCAATGTACAGGAAAACTATCTGTCCCGTAAAATGGACTCAAAAAACGACACAAATTTTTCTTCTCGTCTTGTGACTTTTCGATGGCACTTCTTACATAGTGTTATTCCATTTGTGGTGTCAAACATTCGTGATGGACAGGCGGCGAATGTATGAATGTGGTGAGCGTTTAAGTATCCCCCACGCTTGTTGCATTTTTGGCAGGTGTGATCGTCCCGTTTGAAAACCGCAATCCTCCACTCATCCATTTCTTTGGAGTATCGCAAACTTCTGTTTTTGTCTTTTAGTTTTGTTCTGTCTTTTATCCATTGTGGATGATTGATTCCGACATTGTGGGCCACAGCACATTTCCGAGAACAAAATTGTTTGCTTGAACCTCGCTCTTTGCTGTGAAAACTAACGCTTTTGGCTCTTTCAAATCGTATGCCACAATGAGCACAAGTAAAATTATCTCTATTACGCTTGCCTAACCCCATGCACTTCTGCGAACAATATGACCTGCTTCTATAGCCGACAATCTTCTTGCCACATATTTTGCAAAAATCAATTTGTGCAGAGTTTTTGTAATTTGATGCCCGCTCACCACGCAAATTTTTACTTGCCCATTCTCCGCTACACTTTCTTGAACAAAATCTTTTGCGTTCTGCTTTTCTTACATAAATTTCTACTCCACAATTTTCACATAATTTTGCAGAACCAGTTTTTGGGTTAAGTCTCCACCCAGTTTTTTCTTTATATTCGTTAAAACATTTTCTGCAACAAAATACCTTATCGCCAATCTCGCTTGGTTTTCTTTTGAAAGTTTTGTTGCAATTATTACATGAAACAATCATTTGCCTCCAAGGTGTTGTATATTATCTATATATGTTTCTCCTCTCAATTTTTATTTGATTTGTTTCTTTTTTCTTTTAATTCATCTAACGTCATGCAGTGATTGGCTTTAAGAGAGTTACAAACACTGCACAAAAGCTGAGTATTGTCGGCCTTCGTCTGACCTCCTTTAGATTTAGGAACAATATGATCGCAAGTGAGCATCACTTCCTTTTGCCCATTCATGCCGTACATATTCAGGTGTGGCGGCTTGCATCCACTGTGTTCGAGCCAGAAGTGGGTGGCTTTCAATCCACAACAGGCACACTCTTGGGATCGTCCCAACAAGAGCATCCTTTGGTTTTTCATCGGCACCCAAATCAGCTTACTATTAGCCCAGACTTTCCATCTCGACTTGCCGATATGTTTGAGAACTTCCTCTAGTTTCAACCTTCTCAGCCTCTTCATTCCGTTAGGGCTGACAAGCTTCATTTTCTTCAGAATATCTGATAATATTCTGGCATCAAATGTTACGTTATTGTGAGGTCGAAAGAGGGGATGTTTGTTAATATAAATTATTCCAAGGCTTACCTTGGCTGCCCATACTTCAATACCTTCTTTTGTGTTTGTAAATTTTAACATTATTTTATAGTGGTTTCCGCATATATCCAGCAAAAGATGATAATATCAATGGTGAAAATAACCGCAAAAAGAAGATATTGCAAAATTGGCAAAGGCTTGCTTTTGGGCTCTTCGTCAAGCTCATCTTCAGGTTCTGTTGGTGTGAGCAGAAAATCGTCGTCCATTTCTTACCTCATGCAAAAAAACCAAACAGTGAGAATTGCTATGCCCTGAAAAAAACATCGTTCAAAGCAAGACTCCCATTGATTTGGTTTGTCGCCAACAAAGAGCGAGGGCCGAGTGAGGCAATACAACACATTGCCAACACTAAGCCCAGCCCAAACCAAGAAACAATTCATGAACATTTATTTTTCCTCTCAAGTAAAGCCCAAACAAGACCAACCGCAAGAGCTTGAAAAAAGGAACGTTCTGCGGCTGTTTCCCAGTTGCACAAGGAAAAACAGGCACACAAAAAATTTCCTGCCGCCAATGATGCCCAAACAGCCAAATGGCTCATTTTAATTACTTTCTGCAATGGCGTGACAAACCCTGTCAACGTCCTTTTTGTTGATTGCCAGCACCATCAAGGGGACATTCTGAATCCAATCGCCGCCAATGACAACGGCGTGACGACCGACCGTATCCACAATCTCCAAATCAAGAGTTTCCTCAGTTTCGGTGAGAATGTTGGCTCGAAATTCATAGCCCTCTGGAAATTGAATTGTGGATTGCTTGCTATCCCTGTGGATGACAGCACCCTCCCAGGGTAGCATGAATCGCATTCGCATGTTGGTTTTTAGGCTCATTATTTTTTCCTCCACACACCCAATGTACAGGAAAACTATTCGTCTGGGTGAAATTCGCTGCCCAAAGCACATAGCAGACAAGACATAACTACTTTGAGGGGTTTGTCAGAAAGAGGAATAGGAAGATACAAGAGGAGTAAGTCTACAATGCGAAGGCAGACCCCAGCATCTTCACAATACTTCCACTGAATGGGGGGCAAGGTTCTGCCGCCAATATCGTTGAACGCCAATTCGCCACCATCCCCATCTTCAGCATTTGGCGGCTCTCCAAACGCTGTCATCAACCTAATTAAAACAAGGAGGGGCTGAACTTTTTTGCGTTGCCACCACCTTTTTTTTTGCACTTCTTGTACCGTGGCATCGATTCTCTCCAACATATCTATGAATTCTACCCGATTCACATAGATACCGTTGTTGGTTTTGACGCACATTATTGGAAAACCTTGAGGAAATTCATCCATTTTATGCTCCATTTATGCAAACAAATCACTTATGCCCAGCAAATCCTGCATAGCTTTTTGAAGGTCATCTTTGCCGTCCGCATAACCAGCCGAATATCGATCTTTGGTCAAATCCGTCAACAACTCGCAAAACTGTTCGGGCGTCAAATGTTTTAGAATAAATTTTAATGCAACAGTGGCAACATCGGTAGCCCCCTCTGTCTGTGCGAACAACTCTTCATCGCCAACCAAATAAATGCCAAGTTTTTTCAACTCAACAACGGCTATTTTTTTATCATCGGCATCAGTACCCACTGAAAGGTAATAATCGTCATTTTCCAATACCTTTGTAGCACCATAGCCCTTGCCCGAATAAAACCGCAATTCAATCATTGCTGCTCTTTCTTTTGTTTTCTGATTTCCTTTCTGTCGATGTAATCTTTCAAACTTACAACAATCGATACGGGAAATCCTTTTTTGTGTTGTTTTGCCTTATATTGCTCTTTGTTTTTAATCTTCATCATCTTCCTCCGGTGGATCAGCGAATTCTTCATGGGAGCAGAGTAATGCTGGACCCACAACACAATCATTCATAGATATGCCTGCCATTGCTCCGTGGAAGGTCGCTAATTCGTTGTAGGGAAAGCCTCTGCTTTTTCCATCCTCATTGACCAACAACACTCTACCATCGGGCAAATAAAGTGGTTCAATGTAACCATCAACTGCGGCTTGCATCTCTGCTAGTGTGAATTGTTTTCCACTTTTAGGAAGAATTGTTTCTTGTGTTCCATCTGTTTTATAAAGTATTGCCATTTTTATCTTCCATTCTTTTCACACGGGCTTTATCCGCACGCTTCAAAGTACGTCGAGTCGCAGCCTTGCTTTGTTTAGATTTTGTATATCCACGGCATTCTCCCGACTTGCCAGCCAACTTGCCACAAGCACTACGCCGACCCTCAGCCTGAATGTCGGCAACATCAGGACACTCAGTTAATTTTATTGTTTTGTAAGGTTTCATTATCCTGGGTACTTTGATGGGTCTTTGCCATAAGTATTCTCGAACTGAATCTTGCCATCCTTTTTATGGACAACCAATTGTGTCAAATCGCCATTTGCTTCGTGGGCAGTGCGGGCACACTCTCTGCCCTCTGCCACGGCATCAGCCTTGACGGGCCAACAATACTTTTGGAATTTGTTGGGATAGGTCAGCACCCAACCATTTGATTTCTTGTTCCACTCCACACGGTAAATCAATCGCTTTGTTTTCTTAGCCACGGCTTGCTCCTTTGATTAGTTTTTTGTTTAGTGCCTTTTCGATGGGCAGTCTTTCCAGACGTTTATAAATTGTAACCCTACATACTTGCAGTTTTTTTGCCCACCCTGCGATAGTAAGTGTTTGTCCCTTAAATGTCACCATCTTTGTGGTACGCTTGCATTGCTGCTCTTTCTTTGGTTTTATTCTCTTGCCAAAAGACATTACCTCTTCCAAAGAATATTTCTGCAAACGGTGCCCGAACGTAGATAAACCAATTCCCAATTCTTCACACCACTGAGAACGACTTTGAGTTTTCCCATTAAATGTTATGAGCATTGGCTTCTTGCCGACACTGTTACGCAACTTGCCACAAGTCATTGCCACATCCAAAGAATATGCTTGCAAACGCTTGTATAGCGTCACGGGAGCAACGTGGAGTTCTTCTGCCCATTCCGCTACGCTTTGTGTTTTTCCGTTGAAGGTTATTGGCTTAGTACGAGGCATGTTTCAATCCCCGTTTGTCCAATTCTTTTCGTCCAGCCTCAGTAATAATATACCCCCTACTATCGACTGCCACAAGGGCGGGTTGATCTTCAACAGACACCAGCATGGGGGGCATAATAAACTCTTGCAATTCTTCGGGTTGCACCCCAGCGACATAGCACAATCGATTTTTGGAAACAGCCTCTTGTCCCAATGCAGTGAGGATAGCCACTTGTTGTTTGCTCATGCCATGTTCGTCAATGCCGTGCTGTCTAGCAACTTTGATAACAATTTCCTTCCAGGTGTGTCCACCATTCATTTTTCTTTCCAGTTCGACATCTTCAGCGAATGGCAAGACTTCTCTGGGGATACGACCACCGTATTTGGTAACTAATTGGCATTTTTCCATATCCCAGTCTGGATAGTTCAATTTTACAATTTGTGCAATCTCAGCCTGGGTGTAGGGATTGAGTGTAATTTTGGCAAATCGAGTATCAAAAGCGGGGTTCAATCGCCCACGCTCTGTGGTAGCGATAATCCAAAAAACATGCTGGCAATCGACCTTCCATCCTTTCTCTGTGACCATCTCCCGATCTTTTGGTTCAGTGGCTTTGAGCAAGGCTTGCACAAGTCTATCTCTCAGCAAATGTACCTCATCAATGAAAACCACCATTGGAGGCAGAGAAAAATAACGACTTCCCTCTTCCCCAATTTCTTCTAGTTCAAGGGTGGAATTACCAGCGATGGTATGTTCGCAGACATTGGCCACGGCGGTCAAAACATCATTGACTGATTCAATTGTTTGAGGCTGAATTTCCACCAATGGCAACATAATGGCTTGAGCAATCGTGCGGGCAACGGTGGTTTTGCCTGTGCCGGGACCACCAATAAGAGCTATATTGCGAGTGGGGTGTTTTTTGACTACACAAGACCCATCGCAACAATGATTTTCAAACTGAAGCATTCCGTAAAGAATGCGACCGACACGGCTTAGGGCATCTTTGTTGCCGATCAGGGCACGGGAATAGGCAGCAGGGTTATCGGGATTACAATAAGCCCTTATGGCGTCTTCCGGCATTACATTGAAAGCAAGATGTTGTTGGTTCATGGTTTCCTTCCTCCACAACACCAATGTACAGGAAAACTATCCTCCCATGTGGAATTGTACGCCGAAGTCCAAAAACCTGTCTATGGCTGCTTTTGCCAAATTAATGGAATAGAATGGTTCTTGGATACAATCGCAATCCCCAACTTCTGAGATTAAATAAAATCCATCTTGTTTGTGAATTGTATATCCCCGATAAACGGCTTCTTGTTCGTTTGTTGGGGCCAATTTCTTCATCAGTTCCTCAATCAAATCAGCAGCATCCCGTTCTACACAAGGATTCATAGATGCTTCACCAACTTGATCTGGCGAATAGTTCTGCTCAAGCCAATTTGCCCGCTCTCGCAAAGCAATTACGGTTGCTGTTTCGATTGTCCACATTTCAACCTCCCTACTCACCCAATGTACAGGAAAACTATTACCGATGAAGTGCGGCTAACAACCCGTCCGTTGGATCAGCTTCATAATCGACATTGAGGCTGCCATATTGTCGGGCCAATTCATCAATATAAGCAATGGCGTTAGGGGCAGTAGCGGGGATGCGTCCCACTTCTTTTCCGTCGTGTCGGCACACACAAATTGTTTTATATGGGTCTAATTGTTCGCTCATATTCCAAGCTCCCTTACTAGATCGGCGTTTTCCTCTCTCCATTTCTTTACGGCTTCTTTATATTTTCTTTCTTCTTCCGCAATCAATGGGGCAAACAATTCATCCAATCTTGCTTTCTCAGCCGCCTCAGCCTCTTGCTCTTCGGGAGTGGGTGGCTCTTTTGGTTGAGAGCCGCAACCCAGCCAATTATACAGAAAGTTCTGGTTGCACTCCATTTTGCTCCTCCATCACATAATCAATCACATTCCAGGGATAAATTGTCCCCTTGATTGGTCCTAACCCACGAATTGGATCATCGATCAATTTGAGGAATCCTTCCACACTCAACAGGTCTTGGCAATCCCCATGCTTTACCGCTTGGTATTGATTTACCCTTATGACAAAGGGGAGAACCTTTGCTGTTGCCTCTGCTCTTTTCTTTTTATATTCTTCAGTGGTCATACAGCCTCAATGTAAATCTTATTGATTTCTTGAATACCATTGAGATAACCATCCCGCATAAATTTTCCGTGATCGTCGTCACCCAAAACATCTTGCGGTTGTAAATACTCTGCAAAGCTTTGTAGAGCAACATGGATAGTCATAGCTTGTCCAGTTGTTAGCTCAACACCATTGATGGTAATTTTTGGAAAATTTAGCATTATTCTACTTTCACAGGGATTGATACATACCAATTAAAATCAGCAGCAGTAATCCAATGGTAATCCATTACCAACTTATCGTTTCCGCCAACTACCTTGGTAACAAAGATGGTGGCTATTTTGTTTTCTCCAATTGGACCTTGGCACATACTGAATTCTGCTTCGATATATGTGCCTTCGTGAAGGGTGTTAAATACCGCCCTGTCCTTCTTTCGGTCGTAATGAGAAACCTTGGTTGTTCGCTTGACAAAAAGCCTAAGCATATCGCTCTTGCAAAGCTGACCTAATTTGCAAGTTATGGTTCGTTGGCTACCGGGCTTACCATTATGGACTGGCATTTTTTTACCTCAAACAGCGTGCCCGCCATAATGACCAAGACCAATGCCACAATAACCGGGCTCTCCCGATTCTTCCAACTCTGCCAAGCACTGATGCTTCTCCATCAACTCAGCAAGTTCGATGGAATGCAAACCATTGTCGTTTTCTTGCAAATTAGCTTTAATTCGCAAGAGTTTCCAACAGGCATTCAAAGCATCAACGAAATCTTTGTGAGTGTAAACACATGCCATGATTTATTGGGGCGGTTGCTCTGTAGCAGCAGCCGCAAATTCGGGTGTTACTTTCTTGAACTTATATTTTCTACAATCCAGAACGTAGGTGCCCAGGTGGCTCCATCGGCGTTGTGGATTCCAGGGGCGAATTGCCACGAATGGCAAATCAACCCCTGTAATTTTCCACACAATTTCTGGGTAGAAGGTGTTTGCCGGAATTGCTACGACAGTGTTACCACCCTCTATACTATATTCGTTCCGATATTCGGCAGGTGGTTCTTCAACCACCATGACAATTTCACCGACTTCAAAATCATCTTCACGAAGATAGAGCCCCATTATGCAGCCTCCGGTTTACGGACCAGTTGAGCAAGCACTTTCTTTTTAATTCTTTCGAGGGCAACGGCGGGAGCCCTACGGCTTTTGCCGAAATTCCTTGCGACTTCGGATTGCCAGCCATAGTGACCGCTCAAATACCCATCCATTACTGCCTTTTCCCAATCACTAAAAGTAGTGGCATTGATTGCTCTCTGCTGTTCGGGATCGAGAGTTTCGGCAGGACGATAATGAGCAACAGTTGCAGCGAGAACGGTGTAATCATCGTTGCGTTCTGCTCCGTTGCTTTTTCTGCTTTTATACATATATGCAACATCCGTAGCGGAGTGCATTTCTGTCATGCACGCTTGAAGCCGATTGCGTTGCTTGTCCGTAAGTTTCATGGTGTCAAGAACACCACTCATGCTCAATTCGGTATTCTGCGACACAGCCTCTTCATAGCGTTGGTACAGTCTACGCAGGCTCTTGGGCCAAGGATAGTTATTGTGTGTCTTGTTGATAGCGACACCAATTCGATGGTTGACGCAATAGTGGCAGTAGGTGGAAAACTTATTTCTTCCATCATAGCCATAAATGGCATCCAACACACCCAAATAACCTTCGGCTTCCAAATCCTCTGCTTCGACATAGCAAGTGCCCTTGACACCCCTATATCGACGGTTAGCCAATGCTCCGACCATCTTGGTGAAAGCGAAGATTATTTCCTCTTCCTTGGCTTGAACGGCGAGAATTCTATTCACAGCCTGTTGGGGAATTTTCAACCCATACAACTCCATCGGGCAGTTGAACAAGGCACAGAATTTTTGAACCTGAAAGAATTCCCGTCGCAAACGCCGACATGAATAGCGTTTGAAGGGATTGCCGCTAACGGTTCGTAGGTGCCGCTGAATTCTGGCGTGCAAAGCCTTCATCGTTTGGCGTCCCCTCACAAGGACAGCCATAACGGCTTCGGCTTTTTTCAAAGGAATTGATGGCAACTGGAACTGTTTTTGTTTTCGCATAGTGATCTCCTTTCACCAATCCCAATGTACAGGAAAAGTCAAAATCTGCAACCATTCCCCGAATATCTTTATACCTACGTTTGCGAGAATAAACAGACCTATTTTTTTCGATGTAGTCTATTGCCCCTGGAATATCCGTCTTAGCCATATTAACAACAAACCGCTTGAAGTCACCAAAATCCGCAATCCTTACCTCTGTACGGGGGTCAAACGGTGTCACCCATCCAATATCAAAATTGGGGGTATTATATCTTGTGTAAGTTGATTCCTTGATAAAGTATTCGCTCTCATCAAGGTAATCTCGGACACCACTTAGCCAAATTGATCCTACCCGATGGTGTCCATCATGGATCGCCAGCGTACCATCATCCCCAAACCGCACTAGAACAATTATTTCTGACCTATCTTTGTGCTGTTGAATAATTTCTGGTGTGTAGATGCCGCCCGATCTAACAAATTCAACCATTGATGCAAAATCAACTGCGGGTCGAAGCCCATCCTGCATTACCAGCAATTTTTCTATTTTCATTCTATTTCCCCAAATTCATCATACCAATTCCCTTCCAAATAATCAGCCACCCCTGAAATAGTAGCAATCTTATCGGGATGGTAGTTTTTTGGAAACAACTCCCAACCATTTGTTTGGAGGGCTTGTTCGACTGCGGGCGAGAAACCATCACAAACAGCCCTAAACAACTGTTCGTAAATCCATTGATGAAACTCTTCATCGTTGTCATCAGGAATGACAATGTTCTCTGAGCCACATTCGGAACAATAATGTTTAGTAGTTGAATTGTCAAATGCTTTGCATTTTTCGTTGGGACAGGCGAGATAGATGGGTGCCTCTTCTTTATAGGCTACGTGCAGATCATCAGTCAATTTCTTGACAATTCCCAGTGGTGTAAATATCGCTGGCAAATCCAACACAACGGGGACACAAGCAATTTCTTGATCCTCATGCCGACCCCAACGAAACAGGCAAAGATACCGCATTTTTATTTTCCTTTCTTTTTGCCCTTCTTTTTGGTCTTTTTAGTTTTCTTGGGGACGGCCTCTTTTTTCTTTATATCATCTTCGCTCTGACCTGTCATCCAACAATAACGATGCAGGCTGGTGTCTTCGTCTTTGCGTTCTTGACAATGCTCTTTCAAGACACCTTGAATTTTCTCCACCGAGATTTGTTCGGCACCCTTTTTCTTGTTGTGTGCTTCCAGGGCCTTCACAATCGCTTGATGCTGATGCTCGTAATGAAGATGCGAGCCACAGACACGGAAGGTAATGACAAGCCTTTCTTCCAAGGAAAGCCTTCTGCCCTGCACCGATTTGAACATTTCAAATAGGTCTTTGAGATTGGGCTTATCCTTGTTGTATTTTGGCACCCGCCAATCATGGTGAAGATTTTGATTCATCCAAATATAATTGACTACATCTTCATCATAAGTTACTACTTTTTCAGCCAAATGATGAAGGAAATATGCAGCCAGAAAATCACTGTCGGCTGAAAAGACTCTGTAACAGAGTCCCCAAATTTTTGCCAACAAATCACGCACCTTTACAAATCTGTCAGCAAATTCATCGTGATAACGATTGATGCGATAGAAGGCAGATTCTACCAACACAAAAATCTTGACATAGGTTTCTGAATTGAGGGAGCCCGTGCCATAAATGGAACATTCGGCGTCTCGCAGGACAGTTTCGATGGTGGGTCGGAAATCACAAACATAATCAAACAACAACTCCCGCTCAGATTTTTCTTCCCTCGGCTTATCTTTCCTCGACCAATCATCTTTTTCCTTGGCACCACATTCCACCTGATTATCGATGAAATTATTATAAATGGCGGCAGGGAATATCCCATGCGAGGGACTGGGCTCAAGAAACTCCGATCCACCCACGGTTGAGCCCATAATCCAAAACAATCCATTAGAGGAAGTGCTTAGCATGGCGGGCCAAAGCTGTGACAGATACTTGCACATCAGGGAATCAGAACCCTTTTCTTCAAGGTCGATCCCGATGTTTGTCAATTCTTTTACGGTTTCGCACAAACCATAAAAGCGTTCTTCATTGCTCAAGCCCATGATTTTTCCCCTAGTCCAAGGTTTCTTCTTCAATGTCGGCAAGGTTCACTGCCGCCAATTTAATTTGAGTTTCAACATCTTCCAATTCCTCTTCATCAGCAACTTTGGAAGGTTTGGGTTGCGGAAGAATAATGGGAACTGGCATTCTTGGGGCCGGAAGTTCACCTTCCTGTATTTTGACATATCCCATTGATTGGATGTGGCTCACTGCCAATCGGTGTTCTTCGCTGTCAAGATCATAGAACTGCCGAACAAAATACTTTAATGCACTGGGGCTAAAATGCAAGCCCTTAGCGTGCCCAGCCTGAATTACTTTTTCAGCCCAAATGATTACAGTTTCTTGCTCAGTGCCCAACAATTTTGCAGGACAATCCCCAGCAGGAGCCATAATATTGATGCAACGACAACCACACATTTGCATTGATTGGCTGGCTTCTACATCGCACAATATGGGTATGTCCCATCGGCTTTTGGGTTTCGCCGGTTCAATTGCGGGTACGGGTGCGGGTGCAACTGATTCTGCCACTTCGGGCTTATCGGTTGCCACGGGCTTAGTCACAACAGGCTTGGGGGCACCAGTGCCAGGGCGACCACGCTTTCCCTTTTGGGTTTTGACTGGGATGCCCCAACTGGTAATACGAAGTCCAACTACTGACGGTTGGATAGGATGCTCTGCTCCGACATTGTAGGCGGCGGCAACATGAGCATGGAGAGCAGACAAACCAGGAAAGTGGTTGGTTTGCTCAGCCTCTTTGATGCAGCGTTCAAATTTCGCACGATCAACAGGAATTGCGGTTTTCATAGTTTTTCACTCCTTTGAAGACCCAATGTACAGGAAAACTATTGTTCGGCTTTTTTCAAGCACGACAAAATGCAATCAATGTCACCATCGTCAAATCCCGAATCACTCAGCAACCTGGAAAACAATTTTCGCTTCGACACAGTTACCGAAGCCTCGATTGCTTCCAATCCTACTACGCCGCCGATGCCTACGGGGATAAAGGGTTTTTCAGAGGGCTGAATAATATCGCACAACTTCAACGCCGCTTCGGTTTGTGCTTTTTCATCGGAAGCACCGGCAATTGTCCGAATGGCATCAATGAGCATGTTGACAGTTTGACTTTTATTCATTTAGAATCCCTTTCGGCAGAAAGCCATGATAACAACTTATTGTGCCATTGTAAATGCCCAAAACCATGAATTGGTCTTGCCTAAATTAACATTCTTGGCAAGACCCTTCTCTCTTCCAGATTGGTTCAATTTCTTTTTGCACCAATGCTAGCATTCGCTGCATTTTCGTGGTTTCGGTTACACCCAACCAATCCTCTAGTTGAGTGTAATAATCCTTTGGGGGAGTACCACCTAAAATTGGTTTGGGGAACGGCAAAGCATATCGCACTTCTGCCGCAGTATTAAAATGCCTGAGATTCATTCTCCTTGCGGCTTCAGCCTCTTCCCCCAAAACAGTGGGCAAGCCCTTTTTGTCGAGTTCAATTAGGGCTTGCCCAAATTCCCACAATTTAACAGCATAGTCTCGCTGACGGTTGACAACTTCATTGAGTTTAGCACATACGGCTTCAACCATCTGCATTTCTGATTGGGTGTATGCCACTACTTCTCTCCATTGGCAGCCCTATCGGCCTCTAGCCTCTTCTCCAACTCACCGCAACAATTGAGCAAGGGGAACGATTCCTCCACACTCTTGATGTTGGGGACTACGACCACTCCAGAAGTGGTAACGATAGCCTGCTTCTCTTCGCTGAAATGAATGTCTCGATACATGTTGAAGCTCCTTTCTAAAGCACCAATGTACAGGAAAACTATGATTTGTCGGCCCAGGCCCGCTTGCTGCCCAGAATCCAAGCACCAACAAGAAGGATAATCCAGGCAAACAGGCACGTATCATGCCACATTAGGCCACCAGCCCCGGCAGCCAACCAAACGAATCCAAAAAAGCGATAATAGTTCATGGCTCACTCCCTTTCACACCGCCAATGTACAGGAAAACTACTTTTTTGGCGGAATTGTGACGGGTTTTTGGCAAAGTGGGCAAGGTGCGGTCACGCCAGCAAATTTTTCTGCGACCGTGAAGCTTTTTCCACAACCAGGGCAAATTACAGCGATTGATGGCGGGCGTTTTGTAGGAAAGTGCATAGAATTATCCCTTCTTCCTTCATTATACTTCAGAAATAGCGGTTGTAAACCT
>Ga0172381_10004333_pt1 | contig 14730 bp, 23 predicted proteins | sample Leawel6488metaG_FD_119754 | JGI IMG/M metagenome (GOLD analysis project Ga0172381, IMG submission 119754) | Leachate microbial communities from a municipal landfill in Southern Ontario, Canada - Leachate well 64-88 metaG | ecosystem: Engineered > Solid waste > Landfill > Unclassified | place...
AGTAATTCATTTTGAAAGAGCAAATATGATTCACCGTTGGTTTGTAGATCATATACAAGATGGAATCGATAACTGCAAACAGTATTATGTGGAACGGGAACAGCTCAAAGAATTACTTGAAATCTGCAATAAAGTTCTTGAACATCATGAACTCGCAGAAGAGATCCTCCCTACTCAAGATGGTTGCTTTTTCGGGAATATTGAATATAATGAATCGTATTTCAAATGTTTAGAATCGTGTGTTAAACGATTAAATGAACTGGATTTAGAGGGAGAGGATTATAGTTTTGAGTATTATTATGAATCTGGGTGGTGAAAACAAATGACGTGTTTTATGTGTACAACGTATAAATTAACTCGCGGAACCCATGAGTTTTCAAGAGAGTTTTACAAAGTTCCGGATAAATCAGAGATGATTATAGATACGATGAAAAAGGGCGTTGCGGTTGTATCAATAATTGAGATTACAGAAGATGAATATAACAAAGTCGAAATGTATGTGAATAAAATAAGTGCTGAGTCAGACGGTGAAAATAAATGACCGAGAAACTATCGAAATCACAGACTGAAGCAATTGAGAAAATCACAGCACTTCGGGAGTATATGACTGAACGATTACACAGCTATGTGTTTCTATGTGATTTTTGTATTGCAAGGGTAGACTAAACGAGGTAAACATGGATCATCAATTGAAATGTAAAAACTGCGGGAAAACATACTTACTTCCTGAGAACTCGTATATGAAACTACAATTAAAGGTGTTGTGGACTGGAAAAATGCAAGGACTTGGGAATATTGAAGTGTTTCAATTTATGAATGTGAGCGCTGGATGTTGCAGGAAACCTGATTATAAAGATACGTTGGTATAAAGATAAAGAGGTAATCAAATGGAAATGGAAGAATTATTAGAAAAAATAAAACAAATGAATGCTGGAAAACTTACTCCTGATGAAGTAAAACAAATTATACAGGAGATGAAAGAAAAGGAAAAGGAAGCCGAGGTTATATTAATACGAGCTAAGAATACTGTAGATAACGTGGGGGTTGCAGAAATTACAATAGAAGATTCCAATCTATGCGAAATTGAGAGGATTGGAGATAATTACAGGATCTCGTTTTTTCAAGGCACAACTGAACTCAAATTGGTTGCTGTTTATAGGGTGTGCACCTTCCCAGATGGTGAATGGTTTAAAAATAAATGGAACTCGATTTATCGCAGTATGTCTTCATCTATGTTTGGAAAAATGTGGAGCTGAAAATGATAAATAATTCTGAATATATAAAAATGATCTTAGCCTTGCCTGATGAATTCTTTGAAGGCTGGGAATGGAACTACGGGGACACGTTCATTTTAAAAGTTGCAAGTGATAAATGGATAGTTCACCATATCGGAGATTTTGAACTTATAAACAATGATATTGGAACGTGGACCCCAATCGGAGGCTGTGAATCGACTTTTGAAAAAGTGGAGGAAGCGAGGAGACCAATTCCAAGTCAAGAACAACTTCAAACTAAAATAATTAAAAGTCAAAATTGCAAACGTCAGATGTATTCAATTTGTTCCAAACTTGGTATTATATATATTCGCATCAAAAAGATAATAGAATGTTTAATTCCTTTCAAGAAGCATGGCTACATTGTAATATGTGGCTTGAGAAGAAAGAATGGGATGGTGAATCATGGGTCTGAACATAACTAAACAAACACAATTTTCACCGAATTATATAAAAATGTGTATCGCAGCAAATGAAATTAAAGAACTGAAATTTTTTAGAGAATGCTCAGGTGATAGTTTAATATGGCGTGAGTATAGGTTTGATTCTGGAGATTACATAGAACATCTTGGAAATGTTCAGATAAATGACTATGAATGGACACGTTCTGAGAATAATAGTGAATATAAAATAGGAAGTGTAGTTCATTGGATTCCAACATTTGAGCAGTATTTAAACATTTACCAAAAAATTAACGATTTGGATATTGAATCACTTGCAATTCTATGGATGATGAATTTCATTGAAGATCGTGTCAAAGAAGATCATAATTTTTGTTTCGAATTTCAAACAAAAGAAGAAACCGCGCTCGTTTGGATTATGGAGAAGTGTTATAATTAGAAGTGGGATGGTGAAACATGGGTAAAGATATAATCCCCGTGAGTGGAATCGAACCACCGTTACGCGCGCTCAACAGAACCAACACACGCTTTTATACTTGTGAGATAACACGTCTGTTATCTACGTAATATAAGCGAGTCTGTCACGGGTAATAGATTATTAGTATTAAAGTATATAAATGAATGGACTGAAAACTTGAATGGAAATGGTGATATAATGGATTTTAGTAAAGCTTTAGAAGCTATGAAAGATGAAAAGAAAATAAGACGTTCAGACATGCAATCGAATACCTATATTTGCTATATGAGCTGTATTGAATCAAAATTCGTATTAGTCAAACTCTCGGATAAATATCTATATACACCAACGACCTATCAATTTACGCATGATGATTTACTCGCGGAAGATTGGGAAATCGTAGAATAATTTAACGGAGACAGAGCATGGAGGCAATTACAATCACAAGAGCTGTAATAGGTCCCGAAATCAAAGTTTCAGTGAATGATGAAGTTATAGGGATTGTAAATTCATTGAAGTTTTCAGATAAATATTGCCAACATAATATCGTACGAATCGGGGAGTTGTTTTTTAAATGAGGATTGACCAGCGCGTTATAGACAAGTCTAAGAATAGCTTACCTGTGTGTCAACTACCCCACGCTAAAGCAGTGCGGCTTGCTTTCCTCGCAAGGTTAGCAATTTGATTCAAAAGCTATTCTAAGCTTTGTGGGCCTGTTGACGAGACCTCTATTGATTATCTCCGGGATAGGAGAATCACCAACTACTTTTCGGAGAATATTAATGGCTCCGTTGATATCTGCATTAATTAACTTCCCGGTTGAACTTTTATACAGTCCTCTATTAACCCGTCTTGATCGCCCATATTCTGGCTTTTCAACCGGATCTAAAGCTAACGAATCTACTTGACTTGTGTATGCTTCATTTACAAGCTGATACTTAATCCCGTAAAAGTTACATTTACTTTCAAGTTTAGCCTTAAATGTACCAAATGGAATTTGTACAAAGTTCTGATTGTTCTTTTTACCGTGACTAATGCCTTGCTTAATACCAGTTAATTCTCCAATTAAGAGATTGCCGATATTGTGTTTTAAGCAATGTTTTACCAGGTAGTTAACCGATCTATTCATAAACTCAGTTATTTTATTAGATCTTTTAGTTAACAGTTTAATTTGTCTGGCTGTTATTTTTTTAATTCCCTGGCTATCTTTAATACTCTGCAATCTAGCATTCTCTTTGTTATACCACTGGTTGAGAGATTTAACATACTTACCATCAATTATTGAGGCAGTCCCGGTAGTATCAACAAACGTTGCAAAATTAGAAACTCCTAAATCAATACTGAGATATTTAGAGTAATCAAGCGTCACAGTTTCGGTTTTTTCTTCATAGCAATATTTTATTTTGAAATATTTTCCTTCATACTGCGGAAGGATGTGGATTTCCTGAATGTATGAAGATTTGTTTTTGAGTTGTTTTGGCAGTTTAAAGGTTAATATATCCCGATTTACAGGGAACTGTTTTAAAAATTCAAACGAAAGCCCTAATCTTACATTTCCATTTTTAATTGAAAACGCGTTTTTAGGAAATGCAATCATGAAATACCCTTCTTTATCTAAGTAGTGAGGAATATTAGGCTTGTTAATCTGCCCATTTCGGTACAGTTTTATCAACCCGAAAAAACTTCTCATTCCTCTTTCTACAAATTTAAGAGACTGCTGTGCTGTAGCTGCCTGCATCAACTTATAGTTTTCATTGTCTTTACATAGATGATAGTTTTGAGGATATTTCAGAAATTGGTTGTTTTGAAAGAAGTACTGCTTTGTATTATACAAACCCAAGTTATACATGTTTTTAGAGGCTCTGCTGAGTGTTCTCAGCGCCTCATATTGTTTTACATCCAATCTTAGGTTATTCGTAATACATTGCATTATGTATACATAACGTTATTATAGTATAAAATACTATTGTTATTTAACTACTGTGCGAGGTTCTGCTTCATCCCGGCGCTAAAGCAACCGAGTTTTCGCGACCTCCACGATCCACGGCTATAATTTCAAGTTGGTAAGTTCCCTTCCAGAATTTGGGTCGAGGTATTCAATGTATAACTCGAAAGATGTGTGTCATGGACTTAATGGAGAAGAGTGGTTATTTGGAGCTAGGCCATTGCCATTTTGGGGGATTTAAGCTCATTTAATATAGTCTTTAATTAATTGCTTCTACTTTTTTAGATTGATTATTTATTATGTGCGTTTGGTATTCGCCTATAAATATAACAACATTATATTAAAATGATGTTATATTATAGTATTATTATATAGGTTACTTTTAATTTAAAATGTTTATATATCTCGTTATTGAACAACAACGTTTTAAGATAAAATGTTGTCTTTTCTCAATTTAGTATCCGTAAATTTTACCTGAACAGTGCACGCTCGTCCAGTAAAAGACAACATTTTTATACAATGTTGTTGTTTAGTATGTATAAAAGTTTAAAGGTGAAATAGTGAAGATTAAACCACTTGAAACAAGGTATAATGGGTATAGATTTAGATCTAGGCTTGAAGCTAGATGGGCGGTGTTCTTTAATTCATTAGATATAAACTATAAATATGAACCAGAAGGATACTGCATTGGGTCAAATGTATGGTATCTCCCCGATTTTTATTTACCCGATTTAGATTATTGGTTAGAGATAAAACCAATGCCTAATATTTCGTTGGAAGATATTGAAAAAACTGGTTTGTTTTCTGATAAGGTACATAAGATATTTGTAATATGTGGAGACCCGTACTTAGATTCATATAATGTATGCGTGCCTAGAAAAAACAATGATACTAGTTATTCCCTCGACAAGACCACTATTAAATGGGGAATATGTCCGAACTGCAATAGAGTTGGATTGCTAACTGATATGGGGGAAATAGGAGCTGGGCACTTAGAATACGACACACCCGATTGTTCATTATACCCGGCTGAGTACAAGGAATCGAAATGCTGTTATTATTATGATGATATTGATAATTTTAGCGACAATGCTATACAATGTGAAAACTGCTCAACTTATGGAGGATACTATAGCAAAGAACACATTTACCAGTCTGTTAGATTGAAATATAGTCTGGACGAATGGAATAAAGTTGGATCAAATGGTAGATACTGCGAAAATGCAGATGCTGTTTTTCCTTTAAATGAATACGCCCCGTTTAAAAACCAGGCGTTAATGTGTGCATATTTAAATGCGAGATCTGCAAGATTTGAACATGGGGAAAACCCAATAATCAAATCGAACTCATGTGACGATGAATATTTTAGTGGAGACGAATTTAACGAAGAATGGAATAGGGTTATGGGCAGAGAAGAGCGACATGATAGATATATTGATGAAAAACTAAAAAATTATTCATGGGTAAATAAACCAGATGGTATTCCAGACGAAATGTTTTGCATAATAATGGATGAAGCGTGTTCATACGAATGGTGGGAGGGGGATGTGAACGAAAGCATAAAAGATGAGTGGTGGGGTAAGATTATAGACGCGAATAGAGAAAATAAAGCATTTTATGGTGAAAATTCATTTTTGTGAGGGGATTAAATGGATAACGGTTTAGTCACAGGAGACGGCACAAAAGTACTAACCGTCGAAGAATACGATAATCTTATTCAGTTCATCCCTGAAAAACGGAGAGTGATCTTTGAACTCAACACGATAACCGGAATGCGCTATGTAGAAGTTCAAAGACTCTATCAAAATCCAAAATGGTATATTCAAAATAGAAATCAAATCGTTCTCCCACCAGAAGCTCAGAAGAAGGTAAAGCAAAAGCTTGTAAAGAGGACTATTGATAAATTACCTTCTACATTTCCTTACATATTCGATAAATTCATAAAAGGCCCTAAACCACCAGATCGTATAGCGTGGTTTAGGAGTTTATCAGGGTGGTCTAAAAAAGCCCGTATAGAGCCTAAGATTGGCCCGAAAACCCCGAGGAAAACAATTGAAAGCTGGATGTTAAAAAGCGGGATACCTGAAATAGAAATTTATTCCCGTCAAGGTCATGATCCGGTAACATCATTGAGACATTATCAGAGTTTGAGTTTTACAGATTATGAACTGAGGGATATTGAGAAGCGGTTGATGGAATGGGGTATTTTAAGGAAGTGAAAATCATAAATAAAATCATAAAAAATGAGGTAATTATGTCAGGATATAGAAAATTAATTTCTATTTTTGTATTACCTCCGGTTATAATTTAATTTTTGTTTTTTGAAATAGGATTTAGTCTGTTTTAATTAGGCTTAGTTTTAGGTTTAACGTTATGTTTAAGTATAATGAAGTACTTTTAATGTATAGACAATAAGTAAAACGGACTTGACAAAATACAGAGGAGAAAATAAACATGGCTTCGATTTATGATGAAAACTTTTTTGAACGTGGTGTAGAAGTGGACATTTCAGATTTATTTGAAAGAGATCAGGCGAAGTATGAAAGTGAAAACAAAGATCATATAACGGTTACAATAATCAAAGAGCCTGAAAGGCCCCCGATGACAGAAGAAGAACAAGCAGATTTCGAGATATCAAGAGCAAGAATAGATTTTGTTCTGGGGGCGGGCACTCAAAAAGAATGGGAAGATGTAAAAAAGAAATGGGGTCGAAAATAACATTTCCTCATTTTTAGGAGTTAATATGACTTTCAAAAAAGAATTTCCTCCAGAGGACATACTTAAAGTTCTCTTTAAAGACGAATGGCAGAAAACCAGAGAGATAGCTGATAAAGTCGGCTGCAAGAACAGGCTTGTAACTGATACACTCCTTAACATACCTGAAGTTGAATGGCAATGGACGAAAGGTGGAAAGCAAGGAACTAGGGAATGGAGATTAAAAGGAGAGTGAATTCTAAATGACAGGATTAATCGACATATCTGATAAACATATAAAAGTAGACGTATATTTCAATTCAAAATATGATGACTTAATTGGTACTGGGACCATCTGTAAGGTGTACCAAGATGATTCTGGAGAGTTGCATATTGACACCATCGAGATAAACGGAGAGATGTATAGTAGGGCTGGGCTTGGTTTGATGAAGCATAAATCGAATGAATGAAAATAAGAGGTGTAAATGAATGGAATTTGAAATAAAAACAAACTCTGATGATGGGATAGGAATTTGGGGAAACACTACCCGAATAAAAGAACTGAAAAACACAAAAATAAAAATTGAAACGATTGACGAGTTAAAAAAGTTGTATGACGACGTTGATACAGATCGAACTGTTAATTTTAAAGAGATGACAATAACCGTTATTGATTATTATGCCGATTAAAATAGTTTTCAGGTGAATATATGATTTCAGAAACCGAAAATTCAATTTCAGAAATCATTGATATAATGAATTTAGCCAAAACAAAAGCATGTGAAGAAGATGTATACAATTTGATAGCCGGCGCGTATGATGTCGCGGAGAAAGCTGGATACACGTTTGAAGAGTTAGAGATATCTAGAGATGAACAATTAAAAATATTAAATGAGAGTTATCAATGTATGTTAAATGTTTATATAGGCGTTAGAAATGCAATTTTGTCTAGGGGGCTGATGGTTTTTACTGATCGTTTTGTTAATGATTTGCTTGAAAATGTTGAAGCGCGGATACAATATTACAATGAGGAACTGGATTTAATATATTCAAGTTGGAACCTAACCAAAAACACTGCTTCGTTTTCATATTTCCGTCACAATGGAAAACGGTATACTTTTAAAAATCCCATCGAACTTAATATAATTGAAACTCCTGGACCATTATATGAAGACGGGGAATATTTTGATGTTGAAAATAAGGAATGGAAACTCCGAGGTTCTGATACAAGATCATTGGAATATGCAATTGAGGAAGCAGAGTATTTCTTTCAGTTTTATAATGGGTGGGTGGTTACTACAAAAAAGAAACTAGCTCCAGAAACCGAGGCATTTCAGAAGAAGATACTTGAAAATATTGAGTCAATTACTAATGATGACTCGGCACCTTGGGGATATGTAGAGGATTGAAACTGAAAAAGAAATCGGGAGTTTTAATAATAGTTATTTTTGTAAAATTTTAAGTATTAAAGTTAAATTAGAAAAAAGAATACCTGCTGTAGATGACAAAATTGAGGGAATACATGATATTAATTATACAGATTTTAAATAAAATTAGATGTTGGAATTAACCAACATACTTTAATTTTGAGGTCTGTGCAAATCCTGCAATTTCAGCAGCATTTACAGTGATATAATCAATCACCTGTTCTCTTGTGACCTCATGTTTTCCAGAAGAGTCAGTTGTCCCAAGCTGGATAATTGCACCATCTTTTATGTAGAATCCTGGCAGACTCCATGTTTTTATCCATGCTTCATTGTATGTATACATTGTGTATGTTGTATTATCAAATTCATTTGTACGGGGTTCTTCTTTGAAATTCCAACGGGTTATTATGTACATTATCCCATTGTCTTTTACGCAGTCTAAGTAGAGATAGATTCCTGTTGAAGTTCCATCTGGATTGAGAACTGGAATTCCCGATTGTGTTAGATTTATTGTTGATTTTGGCATTTTGTATCACCTTATGATTGTGGAATATATTTCAAGCGTGCACATGCCGTAGACGAACTAGTTGTAGGGGAAGCTGTGAAAATTCGACTCCACATCCCCGAATAATAACTTGTCCACCCACCGCCATACAACATTACTGCTGGAGACGAAGTGCCATAATAATAGAAATCACAGTAATTTTGAGTGTCGGTGCCACCGACGCTAAGTGGTATTCCAGCCAGTGCGCCCATTTCATCAGTTTGTATTTTGGAAATATAACCATTCGTACCTGTGGGGACGACCCCATATCCGGTTTCATACGAGCCAGACGGGATGGAACCAGCAACGGTACAAATACCATTTCGGTTAATAACCCGGTATTCTCCCGTGGTTAACGTATTTACTCCAATTACAAATTCAAATACGTTATCACCATAATCCTGCATATTATTCCATGATATCGTTCGATCCCCATCTATTCCAGTTCCGTGTCCAGTGCCCCAATAATCTAACGCCGAATCAATATCCCCGGCCCCATTTAACAATCCATTGTATCCGGTTCCAGTGGTATGATTACAGACTCCTAATCCTATTGCCGTATTACTATTTCTAGTACCATATTGCATTACAAATTTCCAAATCAATAAAGAATTCGACCAAATGTCATCGATTGTCCAACCTGCTCCTTTATTTGTTGCATATGTATGTGCTTGATCTACATTTAAATTTAATACACTTGAAACTCCAGATGTGGTTGCAGAACCTGATGTTCTAGTAAGAGTGTCCCCGCTAGTAAATGTGGTTGCGGTGGATGCGTTCACTCCATGATTCCGTATATACACCGTGCCTGCTGCGGTCCCTAAACTCCAATCACCAGATGCTTTATGCCAACTAACTACAGTTCCCATAGCACCGTTTGTACCTGTAATTGTTTCTCCAACCGTAAACTCGGTAGTTCCAGACGTGAATGGAACTGACCTCATCTGCCCCCCCGTCCATGGTTGAACTCCAGTATATGAATTTAGTTTTAGAGTACCGTTATCGTCTGTTAAGCCGGCTTTGTATGTCCCGATGAAAAAATGATCTATTAACGTTCCCCCATTTTGATAACAGTGTGGATGATATTTATAAAAACGATGATTTGAATGAAATGGCGCAAACCATAATCGCAGATCTCCACTATCATATTCATATCGGTATTGTACGTTTTCATGGCGAGCCATTACATCACCATTGGCTCCCGTTAAATTTAGACCATCCCCTCTGGGATTGGTCCCATAAACAATATTTCCAGTGGAATCTATTGTACATTTATACGACTGGAATATTTCATTGTTATGAAAATAATCTGAGTCGGGGGTAAACGGAATCCCATTTTTGTCAATTCTTTGTACGGTGGGTAACGTGGAAGTGTCTGTAATTAAAACTCCAACCGGTTCTTGATTACTGGAATATTGCACGTTGGTATATTGTAGTAATTTATCCATCGTGGCGCCGTCGTTGATTATTGTACTGAGGTATGTCATGGTTATGCGCTCCTATAAAATTGTTCATCATGTTTTATTCATTCCATACGATTGTAGAAATCTTGATAGCGACCCAGTGTTATTTTGTGAGGTTGCTTTCCATATTTCAGAATTTGTATTCCCTTCTAAACCCAATGAAAATATCCCAATTCCTGCAAGATTCTTAGTGCGTATATAATCGTATTTTATTCCTAGTGATTCCGCATCGTCGTACCATACTTGTTCCCAATTCGATCCAGAAGTATATTCATACCATGGGGTTTGTGAATCTGCATCCCATATTCTACCATATATTTCACTTTCACGCAGAGCCGTACTTGCAAACACACTCGTTTTAGACAGCGTAGGAGAATATGGGTCGTTAGACGCGGTGGTAAATTTATACCCATACCAGGCAACACAAAATATTAATTTATCACGAGGATAATAGTTTAATGCACTATCAATTGAATCAATCACATTGTAATAATGATAAATCGATTGAAACGGAGCATTAGGGCCCGAATGTCCACTGCTAGAATCATATCCCATTAACAAAACATAATTTAAGTATTCTGCATAATCTGAATCTAGTGAGGTTGGTGCACGAGTATCAATACATATAGATAGTTCATAGTTCGGGTTTACAGCGTTTAATGCATCTCGTATAATATGTAATAATTCAGTATACAACAATATATTCGATTCCCCGTTGATAGAATTGATCGGAGTGGGAAATTCAATGTCTAAACAGATGCCGTCTGCTGAATATGTTTGTAATAGTGTCAACAATTCATTTGCAAAATCTCTAGCATGATTAGCAAATATATTGTCAATGACCGGGGTCCACATTCCAACCGATAATATCATTTTTATTGGTTTGTCACCCAATAGCGTTTTTATTTTATTAATATAACTTAGATTATAGGCAACATGATATGTTATTATCCCGTTCGAATCTGGATGCCAACTTCCACATATAATATGCGTTAAATAATTCCAGATTGGTTGATAACCATCGGGATTTATTGAAGGATGCCAAAAACCCATTATCAAATTGTGGGGAGTGTTGATATTAATACAATCTGGGATTTTGTCATAATTGGAATCTACTAATAAATCTTGATATGTTAATCTACCATGAGATATACTACCATTCCCAGGATATAGTGTAATATTTGTAATTATTCCATCCGCATTTTGTGTATAGGATAATTGTTTTGGACGATCTGAGAAAAGGAAAAAATCAATATCCGATCCTATACTTGTGGTCAATGCAATCCACGGTCCAGACATGTTATGGAGACCTATCGCATCATCTGCACCATTAGAAAAAGATTGGGTGAATGATAAATTATTATATGTAATCATTAATTGTAATGATTCTTCGTAATATGAATCTAATTCCCGCGAAAAGGAATATTTATTTACCGATACCTGAGTAAATGATATTGATTCATTGTAGATTGATGAAATGTTATATAATTTCAGTTCTGAGATTGAATCTGGGCATACAATATACACGGTGCAAATTTTTGAATCGCTTGAGAGATTAATGATATTAAATTTCACAACTATTGTTGACGGTGAATTTAACAAAAATGGCACACCATCCCATGTTCTGAAAACTACTCCATCGGCAGTCGCAAATTCAAGCCCCGTAGTCCCAGTATCTTCGATATCACCAGTTTCGAATAACTTGCCTGCACCTATAGACTTTCCAGTATATGTTCTTTCGATATTTCGGAGATAACAACCATCCCCATCTATGGATAATGATCCTGGGAACGTATCTTGAACGATTGAGTTTTTCAACCCGCCACACGGGGTTTCTGTGAGATTACAACGTGTTGCACTTTCAGTCCACTGATTAAAAGATGGCAGCGTCAATTGATTATCAGTAGGAATAACTAAGCGTTTTGCAGACACGTCTATTGTGATTGATTCCCCTCTGACATCCAACCGTTCAAAAGGCGCACACGGTTTTGGAAGTTTCACCGATTATCCCCTCTGAACCGATATATCAACCGTTGCAATATTTGTATTGTCTCCATTTATAGTTTCGAAAAATAGATAATTTGGACATTTATCTATTGGAGTTCCCGCTTGTGTAACGGTGGTATCCAATACATATTTCCTAATTAATGTTTTAATCGTACCAGATGAATTATAACTCCCATAGACATTTACAGTAAGGTTAGTACTTCCGGCGTTTTTAACATATGGATATACGAACGTTGCTCCACGAATGTCTTGTGCGGTTGAATTTATGGTCGTAGATACTGCAACACTTTCGGAGGAATAAACAGTAAGAACATCAGCATACGGCCTTAAAACATTTGATAATACTGTTTTCTGAATGGCGATATCAACGATAGCTGGATTTACTGTATCGGAGTTTATGGCATCAATAAATAGATAATTTGGGCACTTAGCAATAGAAATATCATCCTGGGTTACTGTAGTTGCATTTAATGTTGTGGTGCCGATGAGTGGTTTAATATTTCCGGTTGAATCCGGACTGCCATAAACGTTTATTGTACAATTTGTACTGCCAGCGTTTTTGACAAAGATCTCAGCATATGATACATTCCGCATATCTTGCGCGGTAGAGTGTTCAGTGGTGGATGGAGTTACAGATTTTGTGGTAAATACGGTCAGAACGTCGGACAGTCCTAAAAGATTCGGGTTAGTTACGTTTACATTGATGTCCGCAGTGTTATTAACATTAACACCGAGGCTGCCTGGATTTGACACATCCACTTTTAAAGGCGTTGAATCGTTAACAGATAACGATGCGTTTGAAACGTTTACATTTATCGGAGTTGTAGAATCGATTGGTAGCGCGGTGTTATTTACATTGACAGTTAACGGGGTTGCGCTATCAACGGTGACACTTGTATTTACATTTATAATATCATCAATTATAATTTGAATTTCATCCCCATTCTGTATACCAGCATCTTCGATATATGTAATTACCCCATTTAAGATTGAAATATCAGAGCCGTTTTCTTTCCGAAATCCCCTGCGTTTTCTTGGATCACGGTAATCGTATATATCGATTTTTTTAGTTAGATCAGTGATTGAGAAGATCTGTTCTAAAGTGGTACTTAAAAAATCAGTTCCTAATGTGATAGTTTTAGCGGAAGCGTTAAGGGTGTAATCGGTCACTACAGTCATGTCGTCACCTGATATAATGGAAAAATGAGATCAAAATAATATATCATGGATAATATAACAACTGCTTTAAATAAAAATGTTTGTATTATTGTAATTATATATTGTTGCCACTCACAAAACCCAGATGGTTGATTGTAGGGGTGCAGGCTATAATTCAGTTGACCGGGGAGGAATGTATTCAAAAAAAGAAAGGAAAATCAAACGTTTTTGCATTTTTGATAAATATAATGTCTCTCTGCTACCATGATATTATCCAGACATTCATTAGCAGTCCGGAGTAGCCCACAATCCGCGCATGATTTGTAGGTTTGTTTGGTAGCCCCAAACATTAGATTACAGCCGATGATTTCATATTTGGGTTTAGGTTTCATTGTTGTCTCTTTTTAAATGCTTCATAATTTTTTAATCTTTGAGATTGCAGCATTTAGCATTTAAATTAAAGAATTTGGGAATCTCTAGATCAGATAGTCCCATTAACTTCGCTCGATACATAACTTGTATTTTTAACTTAGTGAATTCATCTTCAGAGATACTATATAGATTTCCACATGAACTGCATTTAAATTTATACATTTATTTACACCTCGTTATAGTTCGTCTAACAAACTCTTCGCCATACGTCAAAGAATAACCTTTCCATTCCCCACAGAACGCCTGTGTAGCTTCTCCAGCGTTTAAGTTGGGATGTTCACTGAGGAATACTTTCACGTCATCTTCAAACAGCTTGAGATTGGTTTTAGCCCATTCTTCGAAAAATACATACTTGATTAAGTACAGATCTCGATATTGTGGTTTTGTTTTCGCCCAGGCTCGTCTCTTTGCGCGGAAGTCATCATTATCTTCAAGATGCTGTTTTGGGTCAAAACGGGATGTAGGGTCTATTACCTCCGGGAATGTTGGAAGGTAATCTAGTTTTGGATATTTGAGGAGGATGGAAACACTATCGGATAATTGCATTAACTCACCAAATTGTTTCGATGTAATCAATGATAAAATCATAACTTGCCGAACTATGATCTTCAATCCAATATCCTTTTAACTGTTCCCTCGGTATTGGAAATACCAACGTATCATATGTGTTTATATTGAAATCCGGATTAAGAACACCTGTACTGTCAGTATAAATCAATCCCTCGTCTACAGTATCCCATGCTAGGCAGATGTGACCCCCCCACACATCAACGCTATGAAGTTTTACAAACCCACATTTTAATCCATTTAATTCAGCGGTGTTGTGTACTGCAATATTGAAATCAAGGCACATCCATTCTCCTTCAACCCATCTCATTTTATCAGTTTTATCCCATAATAGAAAATCGATGACTTCTTTATACGTGGG
>Ga0172381_10004335_pt1 | contig 14729 bp, 12 predicted proteins | sample Leawel6488metaG_FD_119754 | JGI IMG/M metagenome (GOLD analysis project Ga0172381, IMG submission 119754) | Leachate microbial communities from a municipal landfill in Southern Ontario, Canada - Leachate well 64-88 metaG | ecosystem: Engineered > Solid waste > Landfill > Unclassified | place...
ATGTTATAATCTTAGTATCGGGTGATGGGGACTTTATTCCACTAGTTGAATATTTAAAAAACCAAGGAAAGCGCGTTGAAGTAATGGCGTTTGGAAAAACAACTTCATCAAAAATAATTGAAGTTGCTGATGAATTTATTGATATGGATGCCAATTTAGGTAAATTTTTATTAAAAAAATAATTAAAATAAAAAAATAATTAAGGCAGACCTGATGTACTAATTCATACTTATCTTTATAAAATTTATAGAAATAAGCATGCATTCGTATATCGGTCTCGCAAGAGATATATGATAAAAGATACATTTGAAGTAGAAGTTGGCGGTAAAAGAATTACTGTCAAAACAACAAACTGGGCAGAACAAGCCGGCGGTTCTTGTTTAGTTCAATGCGGAGATACAATTGTAATGGCAAATGCAACAATGTCGCCATTTACAAAGGAAGGAATAGATTTTTTCCCTTTAACAACCGAGTTTGAAGAAAAGTTTTACGCCGCAGGAAAAATTTATGGCTCCAGATTTATGAAGAGAGAATCAAGGCCATCAGATGAAGCGGTTTTAACTTCAAGAATTATTGATAGGGCAATCAGGCCATTATTTCCAACAGACTTTAAAAGAGAAGTTCAAGTAATTGTAACTTGTTTGTCTTGGGATGGAGAAAATGATGCTGATATTCTAGGAATGATTGGGTCGTCCTTTGCTTTGGCGATTTCAAATATCCCATGGCAAGGGCCTCTAGCATCTATCAGGATTGGAAGAGTAAATGGAGAATTTATTTTCAATCCAACTTATGAACAGAGAAAAGTAAGCGATATGGACTTAACTTTTGCAGCAATTGCAAAAAATGGAGACATTTTAATTAATATGATTGAAATGGGTTCTAAACAGATTTCCGAAAAAGATGTTTTAGATGCTTACGATGAGGCAAAAAAAGAACTGCAAAAAATTATTGATTTTCAAGTTGAGGCGGTTAAAAAAATAGGTAAAGCAAAAGACGAATTTTCTCCTGCTGTTGAGTTGGATATTGAAAAAGAAATAAAAGAATTTTTGGGAGATAAATTAGAAAATGCGATTACCAATGCCCCTGCTGGAGAAAAAAATCTTGGAGCTGCTGAATTGTTAAAAGAAGACTTAATGAAATATTTAGCAGAAAAACACCCAGGAGAAGGAAAAGAAAAACAAGTCTTGGCATATTTTGAAAAAGAGATAGAAAGAGTGATTATTAAAAACATCATTGAAAAAGACCACAGACCAGATGGCAGAACAACAACTGAAATCAGACCTTTATCCTGCGAGGTTGGAGTATTGCCAAGAGTTCACGGATCTGGAGTATTTTTCAGAGGACTAACACACGTACTTTCAATTTTAACTTTGGGAGGACCTGGAGACCAACAAATATTAGAAGGAATGGAAGTTGTTGGAAAAAAGAGATTTATGCATCATTATAATTTTCCACCATATTCTTCAGGAGAAACAGGAATGATGAGAGGACCAAAAAGAAGAGAAATTGGACACGGAGCTTTGGCGGAAAAAGCTTTAACACCTGTACTTCCAGATGTTGAAAAATTTCCATACACAATCAGAATCGTTTCTGAATGCGTATCTTCAAATGGATCAACTTCACAGGCTTCTGTCTGTGCGGCTTGTATCGCATTAATGGATGCAGGGGTGCCAATCACTTCGCCAGTTGCTGGAATTTCTATTGGATTAGCTAAAGACGAAGAAACTGGAAAATATAAAGTTTTAACAGACATTCAAGGACCAGAAGACCACTATGGAGATATGGACTTTAAAGTAGCTGGAACAACTAATGGAATTACTGCAATTCAGATGGATATTAAGATTGATGGAATTGATAGAAAAATTATGGAAGAAGCTTTGAACCGTGCAAAAGATGCAAGATTTAAAATACTTGATATAATAAAAGAACAGATACCAGAACCAAGAAAACAATTATCGCAATATGCCCCAAAGATATTCTCTATGATGATTAACCCTTCAAAGATTGGAGAAGTGGTTGGTCCAAAGGGATCAGTAATAAATAAAATCATCGAAGAGTGCGGAGGCGTAGCAATTGATATCGAAGATTCTGGATTAGTATGTGTCACAGGTCAGAAGCAGGAAGACGTAGATAAAGCAGTAAACTGGATTAAAGGAATTGTAAAAGAGATTGAAGTTGGAGAAGTATTTCAAGGAACAGTAAGAAAAATTATGGACTTTGGTGCCTTTGTTGATATTATTCCGGGGCAATCAGGATTAGTTCATATTTCAAAATTTGTTCCATATCAAATCAAATCAGTTAAAGACGTTGTAAAAGAGGGAGATATAATCCCAGTCAAAGTTACTGAAATTGATAATATGGGTAGGATAAATCTGTCAGCTATTGAAGCTGGGTTTAAACCAAAAGTCAAAAATTAGAATCGCATAAAATTTATTTCTTGTTTTTAAAGTTATGCCAACAGAATTAGAAGAATTACAAGCAAAAGAATTTCTAAAACGGGCTGAAATAAAAACGATGAAAAAAGACCTCAGAGCCCTGAGGGAGGTTGATGCACTAAAAGAGAGGGATAAAATTGTAAAGATAAAAACCCTTGAGGAGCAAAGGTTGGAGCATGAAAAAAAGTTAAGAGAACAGGAACAGACAAAACTGGAATCGGAAAAAACACAAAGAGAGAAAGTTCTCGGCGAAAACGCATCTCAAGAGAGGCTGGCAGAAAAAGATTTAAAGCAATATGCAACAGAGCAGGAACGACAACAAATATTTCTCTTTGAGGCTCAGAGATTAGCTTTTAATAAAAAAATTGAAGAGATTAATAGTAAAAAAGATCCTGCCTTAAAACTGGAAAAAAACAAGATTCTTATAGACAAAAGAAGCTGGGAGGAAAAACTTAATGCTATTTTGGAACAGGAAAAAAAGCTGGAAGAAGAACAGACATTTATCTCACAAAAATCTCAGGTGACAACAATTCCTTCAGAGAAAAAAAGCCTGGAAGAAAGGAGATGGGATATTGAAAAAGAGATCCAAGAGATTGAAAAGAAAAGATGGGTTATTGAAAAAGAGATTGAAAATCAGAAAACCAAAATAAGCCAAGTGGATGAGTCTTCTAAAATACTCACTGTTGAAAAAAACGATCTTGACCAAAAAATATTAGGCATAGACAAATCTTTGAGAGACATATATTCTGATGTAATCACCAGGGTCCAAGAACAGCGAAAGGGAAAATTAGAAGAACAAAAAGCCACCAGAGAAGCTTTGGCAAAATCAAGATTGGCGCAGAAAGAAGAAGTTCAAAGACAGCAATGGAAGCCGTCTGTGCCCGTCAAAAATAAAGACCAAAAAGAAAAATTTATCAACACTATTCCGGTCCCGGGAGCTGTCCCAGTCAAAAAAGCTGTTAAGGGTCCTAGTGAAGAAGAACAGAGAAAAAGCTTTATGGAAAACGTTGAAAATTGGGCAAAAGAAAAAGATCAGCAGAAACAGTCTACTCCTGCAAACAACTTAGTTCCACCTAAAAAAAATACTAATAATTAAAATAACAATGGATAAAAAATTAGTTGAAGAGTTAAAAGCAAAACTGGAAAACGAAAAAGTTTCTTTGGAAAAAGAACTGGAAAGTTTCGCAAAAAAAGACGATAGTCCAAAGGGGGACTGGGAAACAAAATATCCAAACCGAGAGAATGGCACAATGGAGGAAGAAGCAGATGAGGTCCAGGAATATGGCAATATGCTTCCAGTGGAATACAGCCTGGAACTAAAACTCAAAAACATAAATTCTGCATTGGAAAAAATTAAAGACGGCACATATGGTTTTTGTGAAGACTGTCACGAGGAGATAGAAGAGGAAAGATTGCGAGCCTGCCCTGAAGCAAAAACCTGCCTAAAGTGTAACGAAAAATAGAAATTGAAAAACCGAGAAATTCTCTCGGTTTTTGTTTTGTGATAAAATATATTATTAACATAAAATTATGCCATCAAAAGTTTTTTCAGGATCAATCGTCGGGCTAGAAGCTCAACTCGTTGAAGTGGAGGTTGATGTATCCCAGGGGTTAAGATCTTTTTCTATTGTCGGATTGCCAGATAAGGCAATAAAAGAGTCTGAAGAAAGAATTGATTCAGCAATTAAAAGTTCTAAGTTATTATCTCCCCATTCCAGAACTTTTAAAGTATTGGTAAATTTAGCGCCAGCTGATTTAAAAAAAGAAGGTTCTATTTATGATCTGCCAATTGCTTTGGCATTTTTAATTGCATCAAAACAAACTAATTTTAATTCAGCAGATAAAATATTTTTAGGCGAACTTTCTCTACAGGGATTATTGCGTCCGATAAAAGGAGCTTTATCTTTTGCTTTATTGGCAAAAAAGCTTGGATACAAAGAAATTATCCTGCCAAAACAAAATGCTAAAGAGGCTTCTTTAATAGAGGGACTAAAAATTATTGGAGTGGATTCATTATTAGAAACACTGGAATATTTGGAAAATAGAAAAGAGATTTTATCAGAAAGTTTTGATAATCAAAATAATATTTTTGAATCAGAACATTTAATTGATATTGGTTGGGTCAAAGGACAAGAATATGCGAAGAGAGCTTTAGAAATTACAGCAGCAGGCTCTCATAACTTATTTATGTTTGGACCTCCTGGCGGAGGAAAATCCCTATTGGCAAAATCATTGCCATCAATCTTACCAAGGCTAAATTTTACAGAGTCCTTAGAGGTCACAAAAATCTATAGCGTAGCAGGATTATTACCAGAAAATAAAACTTTGATAAACTCTAGACCTTTCAGGTCTCCGCATCATGTTTCTTCCAGCGTTGCATTGGTTGGCGGAGGAAACCCGCCTAAGCCCGGGGAGATAACATTGGCCCATAGAGGGGTCTTATTTTTGGATGAATTCCCAGAGTTTCACAAAGATGTTTTGGAATCATTGAGACAACCTATAGAAGATGGTACAGTCACAGTATCTCGTGCAAAAAATACTTTTACCTATCCTGCTAGATTTATGCTAGTGGCAGCTTCAAATCCTTGCCCTTGTGGATTTTATAACGATGCCGAAAAAGCCTGCACCTGTTCACCTTCACAGGTGGCGATGTACAGAAGAAAACTTTCTGGACCACTAATGGATAGAATTGATTTGTTTATAGAAGTTCCTGCTGTAAAATATGAAAAGCTAGCAGAAGAAAATGGTCAGAACCAAAGCGAGGTTGTCAGAGAAAAAATTGAAAAGGCTAGAAAAATTCAAAAAGAAAGATTTGTGAATGATAATATTTTAACAAACTCTGAAATGAACATTCCTGAAATCAAAAAATATTGCCAGCATGATCTGCAGTCCCAAAATCTTTTGAAAAAATATGTTGACTCAGGAAAATTATCCGCTAGGGGATATCATAGAATTTTAAAAGTTTCCAGAACCATCGCCGACCTGGCTAATTCAGAAAATATAAAATATGAACACATTGCAGAAGCATTAATGTATAGGATTAGAGAGTCGTAGCTAAAAACAAAAAGCCCCGCGGTGCGGGGCTTTTTAATATTTTAATTTGATTATTTTAGTTTTATTGTTGTACCAACTTTCCAAACAGACAATGGATTTTTTGCTCCGATTACCTGGAAGTGCAAATGACACCCGGTTGAAAGTCCGTCTCCAATCGTTCCTGTTCCTCCTCCCATTAAAGCGATTCTGTCGCCAATGTTTACCCTGTCTCCCGGTTTTACAAAGATTGTCATTAAGTGTCCGTAGTAGGTGACTGTCCCGTTTGAATGCAATATTGTCACATTGTTTCCGCCTCCCAAATTATACCCATATTTTACCCTCTGAACAGTTCCTGAAGCTGCTGCGTAAATTGCTGTTCCACATTTATTAGCAATATCAATCGCATTGTAATAGTGAATTCCTTGTGTAATTCTTCCAGATGTTGGATTTATGAAAAAACTGCTTGCCACGGTTGTTTGCGGACTTGTTGAAGATGATGAGGATTTTTTAGGCATTGTCCCGTTTGGAATAACCAAAATATCTCCGATATAAACATCATCCTGATTCTCAAGATCGTTAAAAGATATTATCTCCTCTTGATCTGCTGAATATTTTTTGGCGATATCAATTATAGTGTCTCCAGATTTTACAACATGCAAAATTCCATCAGTTGGCAAAATTACCAAAACTTGTCCGACTTTCACCGTAGAAGAAGTTAAATCGTTTGCCCAAAGAATAGTATTGGCTGATATGGCATAAGATTCGGCTATTGATTTTAATGTGTCTCCTGCTTGGACCGTGTATTCTACAATTGCTTTATTGTCTTTTGAATTTCCTCCAAAAACATCTCCTAAAACTTTTGTGGAAACTATATATGGAGTGGAAACTCCACCCAAGGTGTTATCCTGAATTATTTTTAAGTCAGGTGTTTCTAGTTCTGTTCCTTCGCTTTGGCTTAAAAACAAACTGTCTTTGGCTTGGCTTCTGGCGTCATCAAAAAATGAATTGAAAAATACTGTGTGATTACTATCAGAACCATTAAAACTTGCGAACGTTTCGCAAGAAAAACAAGTCATTGTAAATAATAAAACTGAGATTAAGCCAAAATATAAATTTCCATTTTTCAAAACTAAATTCCTCCTAAAATAAATTTTGAGTTGAAATTTTATTTCTGGAGAAACTAAATTATTTTTTCCAAAACAAAACAAAGGATTGGTTAATAATCCTCTTAAGTTAGCTTTTGTTTTTAAATCTCTAAAGAAGGTTGCAAGCCGTCTTTTCAATATAGAAAATTTGCTTATTATTCTAGAAATAGTAGTATATTAAACGTTATCAATCTTATATTAAAAATAACATTTTGACAGACTTCGGTCAATGTTTTTGTTTGTATTTTATCCCTAGTCTTAATATAATGTAATTACACAAAAATAATCACAAAAATGAATTTATCTTCTGCAAATAACGTAAAAAACATTCTAGAAAAATTCAGCGCCAAACCTAAAAAATCTTTTGGACAGAACTTTTTAATAGACAAAAATATTTTACAAAAGATTGTCGACGCCTCAGATATACAACCAAACGATACTATATTAGAAGTCGGACCAGGTGTTGGAACCCTAACTCAGGAATTAGCAAAAAAGGCAAAACGAGTTATTGCAGTTGAAAAAGACGAGGCAATGATCGAAATCTTAAGAGAAAATTCAAAAAATTTTTCCGGCCAAAGCGGGCCAGCCTCTGGCTGGAAAAATGTTAAAATTGTTCACGAAGATATTTTAAGATTTAAAATGGAAGGGGACTATAAAGTTGTCGCTAATATTCCTTATTATTTAACATCCCCTTTAATTAGAAAATTTTTGGAAGAAAAAAATCCGCCAAAAGAAATTATTTTAATGATTCAAAAAGAAGTTGCTGAAAGGATTTGTGCAAAAGTTCCAGATATGAATCTGCTGGCCGTGTCTGTACAATTTTATGCTGACCCAAAAATTATTTTTAACGTTTCAAAAAATTGTTTTTGGCCGATACCAAAAGTGGACTCTGCTATTATAAAAATCACTCCCAAAAGTATTCCCGACAATATTAATCCGGATTTATTTTTTAAAGTTGTCAAAGCCGGCTTCTCTCAACCAAGAAAACAGATTGCTGGAAATTTATCAAAAGTTTTAAAAATAAAAAAAGAAGTAGTGAATGAATTACTTTTAAAAAACAACCTGACATCAAACCAAAGAGCAGAAACCCTAAATATCACAGATTGGATAAATTTATCAAAGGACTTTAATCTGATATAAAAGGCTTTATTCTCTTGACAAAAAGCCATATATTTCGTATTCTATAAGTAGTATCCGATCTTTTAAAATTTAACATTGATTATTAAAAGATCGGATTTTATGGCCTCTTTTTCTGTAAAACTCAAACTAGGAGAGCTATCGTGCCCAATTTCAGCCAGCCGTCCGGCCACCACCAAGTCCATCAAGCTTCGGTCGTCGCAGTTCCTCCAATTCAGAGGGCAATCCAAAAATTGCGATCTCCGGCTCCAACTCGGAAATCAGCGCCGCCAGCAGTACCAATTGCACCGCCAGTAGTGCGAGCCCAAGCAAAGCGCTCTTTTAAACTGCTCTTTGCTATTATCACGGCTTGCACGGTTGGGGGAGGAATTCTTATTTCCGCCGCAGCCAGTATGTTCTCGGGGTCCAAGTACGACATGGACTACAAAGTGCAGGGCAATTTCTACCCGACTTTGGCGGTCACTGTCAAAGGAGACATTGCCGACCTCGCTGTCTTGATGACAACTCCCGACGGGAAAGTGTCGTCAAAAATCATTAAAAAGGAACAGATGACAGCCAATGTCGCGACCGTCGAATTTTACCCAGAGTTTCAGGAAGGAGAATATACCTTGGCAGTCAAAAGAATCCAGCCAGAAAAAACTCTTTTGACCAAAAAGGTGAACTTCGTCTTGGGGAACTTGGCAATCAAAGACTTTGACGTCAAAGTCAAGAAAGCCTCAATCTGGCCGTCAACCACATCAAACGGATTTGTCATAGAGGAGGTAAACGTCTCTGTCGCAAAAGATGGCGACTTGCCAGTAGCATTTGTGGCAGCGGCCATCGGAGTCAACGGAGACACCCAGGTAATTTCTCACAAGAGCTGCGTTGTCTCCAAAACCGGCCAGGTTAAGATTGAAGGGATTTATCCTCCCATCAAATTTGTGCCTGGTAAAAGGACGATACGGGTTGCTCTGAAGTACTCGGAAAAACAGCTTATAAAGCTTGAGAAGGAATTTGTTTTTCCAGAGAGCGATCTTTAATAATGCAATGTTTGAAATATTAAGCGTCTGCCTGCAGACGCTTTTTGTTTTGCAAAATAGATACAGGTGTGGATAACTGTACTATTTTAAAATTCCTAAATGGTGTAAAATTATATAATTTATAATTCCGCAAAATCTATGAATTTATTCAACAGTATTTTGAAGCATAAAAAAACAATTTTTATTGTCTTCTTTTCCATTATTTTATTATCTGCCACTCCGCAGATTGCAAAAGCCGCAGATTGGATAGATAAAATTGGCGCGTGGAATCCGTTTGCCTCTGCAGGAAAATTATGGTGTCTTACTCCATGGGATAGCGCCTGCGACTTTGGACAAAAAAACGCAAAAGCAGCCGCAGCTAACGGAGTTCTTATTGAAAACTTAATTCCTGATATAATGACTGAAGCTGTTGCCGCAGTTGCATTGGCAATAGGTATAGTCATTGTTATTATTACAGGAACAGTTGGACAGCTTGCTGCCAGCCTTTTAAACTGGGTTATTGGACTAGATGTTGGATGCTATACGTGTATGGCGAACCCGATAATTGCCAACGGATGGACAATGGTAAGAGATCTTGCGAATATGGGTATTGTTTTAGGATTTGTTGTAATTGGATTAGCAACAACGCTCAGAATTGGGGACTATGAAGCAAAAAAATTATTACCTAAATTAATAATTGCCGCGCTTTTGATAAATTTCTCTTTGTTAATTTGTGGATTGTTTATTGATGCGGCGAAAATTACCGCCACATATTTTAACCAAAGCGGAGGATTCTTTGCCACCTCATGGGCACAAACACAGACCGACCAAATTTCAACAGTTTACGGAGCCTGGAAAAATAATTCTGCAAAAGATGCTGTTTATAAGGTTTTGATGGCAGCCGGGGGACTTCTTTTCTATAACATAATGGCCACTGTAATTTTCTTTTTGTACTTTTTCTTATATATGTTCAGACATATGGCGCTTTGGATTTTGGTTATTCTTTCCCCACTGGCATTTGTCTGTTATGTTTTTCCTTTCACTAAAAAATTCTTTCAGATGTGGTGGAGCAATTTTTTCCAGTGGTGTATTATTTTGGTCCCAATTTCATTCTTTGTTTGGCTGGCTGATGGAATAACATCATCAATGAAAAGAAACACCGCAACCGTTCCAGCTCTTGGCTATATTATACCAGGGTGTTTTATGGTGATCGGATTTTTATATTCCTTAAAAATGTCTGCCATGGGGGCGGGGGCTGCGACAGGAGCTTTTAAATGGGCTGGAGGAAAGGTGACGGGAGCTGTCTCTGGCGGCGGCGGAAACTTATTAAACAAAATAACCGGAGGCAGATCTGGGGCTGCGACAGAAAAGGTGTCCGCAGCCGCTGGAAAAGCAATGGAAAGACTTGGACTAAGACAAACTGGAACAACAGATACTGCCGTTGGAAAGAAAGTTGATGAAAAGGCAAAATTAACATCCACTGCGTATATTGCAGCCAAGGCTAGAGGAGATACAGCAACAACCGATAGAATCAGAAGAACCGCCCTATCTGGAAGAGGGTCAGACCGCGCAGCTGCTATTAAAACAATTGCTGAAGCCGGAGATATGCATGAGGCCTTTGATGGAAATCTAGGAAGAATGAATGACGCAATTAAATATGCTGAGAGCTCCGGAGCTAAAGGTTCTGGAGGAAAGGGATTAAGGGAAGAAATTGCAAAGAGCGACCCAAGACTTGCAGGAGATGCAACTAAAATTAGAGAAGCTGTACAAAAAATGTCTCCTAGCGACTTTGCTAAGAATGTCAAAGCCAACGCCATTACACCTCAGGTTTTTGCAGCAATGACAGAGGATCAAATCTCGTTTGTTATGAATGATAAAAAAGAATCCAGCCAAGACAAGAAAGAAGCAATTAAAGGTCTTGTGGCAGGAGGTCCTACAGGAACCCAATATTCTGAAGATATGCAAAAATATCTCAAGGGAGTTCAGCAGAGCGACGCCATTGCGATTGCTCCAAAAATTGCAATTGTCCAGTCAAGCGGCACTGTGAAATCAGGCACCCCTTCGCTGGAGGCAGCAGTTGTAAAACAACAAAAAGAAAGACTGCGAAACCCAAGCGGAGAGTCATACGGACTCCAAGGGGATAAAGTAAAAGCTGCAGAAAATATTGTTGGACCATCAACTGAAGAGTCTGATATTAAACAACGTCTCAACGTGGCTGCTAAAGCAGGCATGGATGTGACGCAAAGAGGCAGACCAAAAACAACTCCGCCCCCTCTACCAGAAACAGGAAAAACCGCATCGACAGGGAAAGCTGATAGGGGGAGACAACAGGAGGCTGCCGAAGAGGCTGTCAAAACTTCTGGAGACCAATCAAAAATTCAAGAAGAAATTGATAAAATTAAAAAAGGTTAACAAACCAAATTAACAGATATGGATAATGAAAATAAAATTGTAGCATTCCAAAACGATACTGCACCGACTATCGCGGCAATAATTAAAAAATACGGGCTTGAAGAATCTCCCGAAATAGCTTTTCAAAAGATACAGGAAGGAAAACCATTTAATGCCGGCATTATTTTAAGCCTTGCCAAGGATGTTGTCTTAAAAAAAATTGATGGACTAACTCTTACGGCTTCTTTGGTTGAACAATTTAAAATACCTCAGGATGTTGCGGCAAATGTTTCCAGAGAAATCCAGGAAAATTTAATTCCGGGAGCAATAGAAACGGATGCACCTGTTGTAAAGCCCAAAGAGCCGGAAGATTTAAATTTTCCGGAACCGATTGGAGGAATTAGAAAAATCGTAGAAAATACGGCGCAGACAGAACCGGCTGTAAGTGAAGAAAATGAAAAACCCGAAGAGATTAAAGAAAAAATTCCAAAAGAAAATCCCTTGGAAAAAAAAATGCCGGAGAAAATCACTGAAAATCCAAGACAGGCAAAGGAATCTGACTCTTACCGCGAACCAATTGAATAATTTTATACAATAAAAATGGGGGTAGGCTTTTTACAGCTTACCCCCTTAGTTTTTTCCATCGGATTTAAAACCCGATTTTTTAGGTGTTTCCACCTTTACCCAAGCTAACCAAAGAGGCTAGCGTAGCAGTGATGGAATCGAGTGGAGAGCTGTCGGCATTGCCAAACAGTATCGGTCGCACCCCGAGAACTTCTTGCTGAATCAGATTCCAATTTTGGATAACAATTGGATACTTTTTCAGCCAGTTTTCAAATCCGTGCTCTGGGTCTTGGCTGATGGCAGCCCTCAACTCCTCCTGAAGCTTTGGAACAGGAATCCCAACCCATTCGGAAATCATGGCAATTGCTCTTCCTGTAGTCTTTGCCGCAAAAGTAGTTGAATCAATTCTCTGCTGAGCTAAGTTGGCTTCGGCTTGGAGCTTCTGCTGTTTCTCTGCCTTGAGAGCGTTTTGGAATTCTTCGTCGTAACGAATATCCTTCACTGTGGTGTTATTAACTACGACTTCGAATCCCCATTTTCGTATCTCATCAATGTCTGACTGATACCCTAAGGCGAGAATGTCGTCCCAAAATTGCTTTCCATTACCTTTTGCAGTCTGGACATATTCGTCTTCGTGGTTGGCAATCCAGCCGCGAAGAATTGTGTCCAACCTGTTTTCTATCTGCTTTCTTGCATCCTTTGGAGATACAAACAGATAGAGATAAGGGTCAACAACTTTGACAACCGAGATGAAGGGGACATCCAAAGGAACCTTATCCTTGGTTTCCTGAGCCGAGACAAATATCTCAAGCTGAATCTCGTTTAAGAAGACACTAAAACCTGAGCCAAAGCCGTCATCATCATTTCTCTCCAAATATGGGACCGGTCTCACCAATCCTTTGATGTAAAAAATCAATCCCCAAATCCTGAAGATAAAAGGACAGCCGCCGACGTAATTCAGCCCGCTTCCTTTTGTCACAGCTCCATTAGACTCCAAATAGAAATCTTTGAATTCCATGGCTCCGTAAACAAATCCTCCGAGGCGGGTGAATGCCGTGTAAGTGCCTTCTTTTACGACGATAACGCCGATAAGAAATGGCACCGGCAGGGCTATCACAAGCAACACAATCAAAAAATCCCAAAACATGGTTTTCTCTCCCAAAAAAGATGTCAAAATGCTATGCCTTAATCTGGCAACACGCCAGTTTTTAAATTGAGGCTATGATCGCCATTAGTGTAGCGATATATTTATATTATATCATAATAATAGCCTTATGTCAAGATGATATGACTACTTGTGATATATGTGGAATTTTGATTCCGTATATATCACTGCGCTCAAAAAGGTGAAAAATTCTTTTTCACCTTTTTTTTCACTTGTGCTATAATAAATGAATTTAAACTATAAATTATACAAACTTAAAGTTTATATAATTTATCGCTCGGTTGGAATAGAAACGTTCGTCGAAAATGAAAAAAATATTTTCATTTTTCTCCCTCACTTTTATTCCTCCCTCGCCCAAAATCATGGAACAATATCCCGTACCACAATTTATTGAACAAGAAGGAAAAATTGCATTCTTTTTATCCTTCAGACAATTTTTTTATCTTGTTGGAGCCGGAGTATTATGCTTTATACTTTATTATGTCCTCCCGTTTTTCCTTTTTATGATAATAGGGGGCATTGTGTTTATAGGTTCACTGGCACTGGCGTTTGTAAGCATAAATGGCGTGCCATTATTAGATATGGCATTAGCTTCAATCGGGTTTGCCACCGGGGGAAAAAACTATACATGGAAAAAGAAAGAGTCGCCTTACCCTTTTAAAACAATTAAAAGAGTGGCTATTAAAAAAATTGACCAGGGTCCTGTATTAAAGGCGCAAGAAAGCCAGTTGAGAAAGACTAGAACGGCAGTAGAATTAAAAACAAAGTAAAAAAAACATGGCAGAAACAGCAACACAAGCATTTTTAGAAGTAAAAGACATAAGAGAGGGGGTTTTGCTTTTAAAAAATAATTCTATAAGAGGAATCTTAATGGTTTCGTCTATTAATTTTGCTTTGAAATCCGAAGAAGAACAGACTGCTATTATTTATGCATTTCAAAGCTTTTTAAACTCATTGGATTTTTCCTGCCAGATTGTGATTCAGTCCAGAAACATAAACATCACTCCATATTTAGACACGCTTAAGGATCTGGAAGAAAGACAGGTAAACGAGCTGCTCAGAAAACAAACGGCAGCATATAGGGAGTTTATTAAAAATATGGTGGTGGGAGATGTTGTGATGACAAAAAACTTTTATGTTGTGGTTCCTTATACTTTAATGGAAATTTTTGGAGTGGGAGCTGCAGGAAAACAATATGGATTTTTACAAAATAAACAGACGCAAAATCAGGAAATGAACGACGACCAGTTTCAAAGATGTAAAACCCAGCTATGGCAAAGAATGGAATATTTAGCAATGGGATTGAGACGATGCGGGTTGGAAGCTATGCCGCTTACAACTCCGGAATTAATTGAATTATTTTGGTCAATTCACCATCCAGACCAAGCTGAGGTCGGATATTATCCTGAAATATTGCCTGAATTATTAAAGTAATTTATATAACATATGTCATTTTTAAATGATCTCTTAGGAGGAAAAAAAGACAACCTGGTTGAGGAAAAAGTTTTTGAAGAGGAAGAATTTGATGTAAGAGATATCATTGCTCCTCCATATATTGGTGTAATGCAGGACCACTTAAAATTGGGCGAAAGATTTGCAAAGTCGTTCTTCGTTTTTTCTTATCCAAGATATTTAAACACCGGCTGGTTTTCACCTGTCATTGATTTAAGCACTCCGATGGATATTTCATTTTTTATCCATCCGATTTCTTCGGAACTTATTTTAAAAAAGCTGAGAAAAAAAGTTACAGAAGTTTCTTCCGAAATTTTGGAAAGGGAAGAAAAGGGATTAGTCAGAGACCCATCTTTGGAAACCGGATTTAAAGACATTGAAAACTTAAGAGACAAGTTGATGACCGCCC
>Ga0172381_10004336_pt1 | contig 14727 bp, 14 predicted proteins | sample Leawel6488metaG_FD_119754 | JGI IMG/M metagenome (GOLD analysis project Ga0172381, IMG submission 119754) | Leachate microbial communities from a municipal landfill in Southern Ontario, Canada - Leachate well 64-88 metaG | ecosystem: Engineered > Solid waste > Landfill > Unclassified | place...
TATAAAGGAAAGAAATTTGCTTTTTACAAAACTTATGTCGGTGCACCTGCATGCGTGGGAACTGTAGAAGATACGCTCTCGGTAATAAAAACAAATCGGTATATCGTATTTGGCGGTGCAGGGTGTCTTAACAAAGAGATCTCTCATGGAAAGATAATGATCCCGACCCAAGCCTACCGTGATGAAGGTACTTCTTATCATTATGCACCTGCATCCGATTATATTACTGTAAGGAACGCAGGTGCTGTTGCGGATTTCATGGTGCAAAACGGTATTCCATATGTAATGGGAAAGACATGGACAACAGACTCATTCTACAGAGAAACCATCAATGCATTTCAGAAACACAAGGCGGATGGCTGCATTTCAGTAGAAATGGAATGTGCGGCTCTGCAGGCAATGTGTGATTTCAGAGGATTGAACCTATACACATTCTTTACGAGCGGTGATCTGCTTGATACACCGCAATGGGATGTACGTCACAAAGCCGGCGAATATAAAGGGACACAACACGATACAAGTCATTTTGATATCGCTTTGGAGTTAGCAGGATATGCTTCGGAGCTGTAGGACTGCTTTTTACTTGTAAGTAGCGTTAACTACTGTTTTTAGGACAGATTGACACCAGAAAAATGCAAATTAGATAACAGTTTTTCCGTGACGATTGAATTGACTACTGGAAATACGTATAAATAAAGAATATATAACGGTTATAAACAGACACGGTTATACTGGTTATGTCCTTTTCTAATACGATGAAGTATAATTTTGCAAAAGTATTGACAAGTTTACTTGGCAATGATATATTGCATCTGCAAATAAAACTTGGCATCGTTATATGGAGGGATCATAATGAATAAAGAAGAAATATTGGAGAAAAGCAGAAAAGAGAACAAGAATCAGGATTTCACGGAACTGGAATGCCTTAAACAGGCAAGCAATATCGCTTATATCGTCGGTTGTTTGACCTGTGTAATAATATGTACTCTGCAATGGAGCTTTACGAAAATCGTTAACTGGGGTTGCTGGGTGGTAAACTTCAGTATATTAGGGACCGTTTTTCTGGTTAAATATATCAAGCTAAGAAAAACACATGAGCTGTTCATGACCATTCTGTATTATGTTTTATGTATTTTTGTCCTTATTGGTTTTATCATGAGTATGCGAGGTTAATAACCATGAATAACTCTCTTGTATTGCATAGCAGACTGAAAGAGGCACGAAGCGAAAAAGGTTTGTCACAGGCAACACTTGCTGAAATGGTAGGTGTCTCCCGTAATACAATCAGTTCGATTGAAACCGGGCAGTTCAATCCTACTGCCAAGCTTGCTCTGGTTCTATGTATTGCGTTGGACAAAAAGTTTGAAGAACTGTTTTACTTTTAAGCAATTAATCGTATAATACTCAGAATGATCCTACAAATATACTCTGAATTCGAAGAGAAAAGATTCTACTGCTAACAGAAAGATGATTTTTAGGAGGAATAACTATGGAATTTGTTATCATTGATCTGAAACATTTTGAAGCATTAAAAAAACTGCAGGCAGGATACAAAGCGGAAATCGAAGAAAATACACCGACGGAAGAAAACTGGAAAAGCCTGTATCATGCCATTGAAAATAAGAACATTCTTTTTTATGGATGCATGTGTGAAGGCAGCCTTATAGCCTGCTGCTCCGTCTGCCCTACCTACTCGACTTTCAATTATGACAAAGCCGGAGTATTCGAAGACTTCTATATCCTTCCTGAACATAGGCATAAAGGCATTGCTCGAAAGCTGGTTAATTATGCTTACGAGGAAAGCGGTATTCAGTCCCTGACGGTAGGTGCGGCGGACTGTGACACAGATATGTACAGATCGCTGGGCTTTTCTATACCGCTTGGAAATATGCTGGCATTTGAGATATAGTATGAATGCCGTTAATGAGTAGTAAATTGATTTATGGAGGCAAATAAACATGGATTACAAGGTAATAGATAAAGACAAATACTACAGGAAAGGCGTATTCAGACACTTTTCAGAGGACTGCAAGTGTTCCACATCTATGACAGCAAGGATTGATGTGACAGTCCTAAAGAATTTTTCTGAAAGAACAGGTAGTAAATTCTATATTAATTTCCTGTATATCCTCACAAAGGTCCTGAATTCACGGGAGGATTACAAGATGTGTTATCAGTGGCAGACGAACGAACTGATCTGCTATGACCAGATAAATCCAGCACAGTATGTATTTCATGATGAAACGGAAACCTGCACTCCTGTTTATACGACCTATTACGAGGATTACGATACTTTTTATCAAAGGTGCAAGGAAGATATAGAAAAAGCAAAACAGACGCGTGAGTACGGCCTCGACACGGCTAACCATCCCAACTGGTTTGATGCGTCATATATATCATGGTTATCCTATGATTCACTTAATATTGAACTGCCCGATGGGTATCTGTACTTTGCTCCGATCATCAACTGGGGAAAATACCGTGAGGAAGACGGGAAACTGATGATGCCTGTCAGCGTCCGCCTGAACCATGCGATCGCCGACGGATATCTCGTAGCTAAAGTATTCAAACTGTTGGAAGACGAAATCCACCTTCTGGATACGGGGGGGGATAAATGCTTAAAATAACGGAAACAAAATACAGTGATCTGAAAAATATCCAGGCTCTTTGGGCTGACGGGGATGTAATGAAGTTTGTAGGTTTTCCTGAAGGATTGATAGAAACAGATGAATACATGGAAAACTGGTATAAGCAGATCGTGTCCTCCCGACCATCTGCAAACCACTACTCCATATACGACGATGGTATCTATTGCGGTGAAACTTTCTATAGTATTGATCCGAAGAATAAAGCGGCTGCTATGGACATCAAGCTGTTTTCTCATGCAAGAGGAAAAGGAATCGCATCTGCAGCTCTGAAATTCGCGATCGGAGAAGCATTCGCAAATGGGGCAGAAAAAGCATGGGTAGACCCGAATCCTCATAATGAAAAAGCCATTGCGCTGTACAGATGTATCGGAATGATACAGAAGCCTTTACCTCCAGAACTTTACGATGATGAATATCCGGATACGATATATTTTGAGATTGCAAAACCATAAACACCTCTGACTTCAATGACAGTTACAAATTAACGGCAAATGCAATTCTATTTATTCTCAGATAATTATAAAATCCTATTGACTTTGACGTCGTGTCGTCCATTAAGATGATTTTTGAAAGGAGGCGGATAGATGAAACTGATGACGATCAGCGAGGTTACAAAAACCTTTAATGTTTCAACAAGAATGCTTCGGTATTATGATGAGATCGGGTTATTGCCCAGCGCTCGCAAGGAAGATTATGCTTATCGTGTGTATGATGAGTCTGCTGTAAGACGTCTGCAACAGATTATCACTCTGCGGAAACTGCGTATTCCACTGAAACAGATTGCCTTGATCTATAATGATGCCGAGCATATGAATATGGTCGAAGTGTTTCAAGAAAATATAAATGAGCTCGACGATGAGATTGCAGCATTACAGATAATACGGGATATTATGCGTATATTTGTTGAGCGGCTAAATTCAACGGTACATACTCATATCAAACTTGATATGCTCGATGATGCTGATATCGTTAGTGTTATTCAAACGCTTAGTCTTTCAAAAATTAATTTTAAGGAGGAATTTTCTATGGACGATCTGAATAGAGCAAATGAGACTTTATCAGCTTTAAAGAATGTGCGTATTATTTATCTACCCCCTTGCACCGTTGCGGCAAGCTGCTATATCGGCAAAAATCCGGAACATAACGCATGGAAACCGTTGGATGAGTTTATCAGAAGTATAGGGCTTCAAAAAATCAAACCCGATCTGAGAGTGTTTGGATTTAATAATCCTTGTCCGACTGGCAACGAGGCATACGGATATGAATACTGGGTAACCGTACCCGATGATCTGGATGTGGCATCTCCGCTGCAAAAGAAATGCTTTAAAGGTGGTCTATATGCGGCACATTGTATCAGGATGGGCGATTTTAATGAATGGAAACTTCTTGGTAAATGGGTTAAAAACAATAGCGAGTATGAGTCAGATGTACGGGAGCCATTTGGTATGGGTGGTTGTCTGGAAGAGCATCTTAACGCATATTCATATTTTACAGGCGGTGAAAAGACAGCACAATTTATTCAACTGGATTTATTGACACCGATAAAGGAGAAATAAGAATACTTGGGAATAAACTGCTTTATCTGACAGATTACTGTTTTAAATAATAAATGATGAAGAACTATGAGCAATCGTATTAATTTGCGATTGCTCTTTTTGCTTTATTTATAGATGATGAGTATCTGGATACGCTCTATTTTGAGATTGCGAATACATAAATTACTTCTGACTTAAGTTATATGATGTTTACTGAAAAAAAGAATAAGGGTATAATGCAATATGTTTCTACAGGGAGGTTTTTTATGAAAGTAAGTATCATACAGCCACACTACTCGATGGTTTTTGAAGACGCTGATAAGTGTTTTGATGAGATACTCAGGTTATTGGACAGCTGTGACGATTCCATGGATCTGATAGTGCTCCCCGAATATTGCGATGTCCCAACTGATGTACCGGACGGAGAAGCCTTCAATGCGGCTGTTAGGAAGTATAATGCCATCATCGCTAAGAAAGCTTCGCAGACAGCGAAACGGTGCCATGCTATCATATTTGCAAATTATGCTTCAAGTGTATCAGGACAGACATACCGTAATACGACCCATGCATTTGACCGTGAGGGACATGAGGTCGGGATATATTTCAAAGCACATCCCGCTCCATCTGAAGTCAAAACAATATCCGAAGGCGGGAACGGCATGGATTGCTCCTATAGTTATGAATATGCCCCTCAATATGTACTGGAAATCGACGGGCTGCGCTTTGGATTCATGACCTGTTATGATTTCTATATGTACGAAGGATTTTCAGCACTCGCCAGAATGAATGTGGATATGATCATAGGATGCTCACATCAGCGTACTGACACTCATGATACGCTGGAGATCATCGGACGATTCCTTTCATATAATACCAATGCTTATCTTATACGCTCAGCTGTGTCTCTTGGAAAGGATTCACAGGTCTGTGGCTGCAGCATGGTTGTTTCTCCTAAGGGAGAGATGCTGCTGAACATGAAAAATGAAACCGGGATCGCAAGTATCGACATCGATCCTGCAGAAAAGTATTACAAACCCGCAGGCTTTAAAGGCAAACTCAGATCCCACCATGAGTATATCGATGAAGGCCGCCGCCCATGGTTATACAGACCGGCAGGCAGCATGATGATCGCTGATGATGAGCACCTGTACTACCCCCGAATATGCGCTCATCGCGGTTTCAGCACTATTGCACCGGAAAATAGTTTACCGGCTTTCGGAGCAGCTGTAGCGCTTGGCGCGGAAGAGATAGAGTTCGACCTTTGGACCACCAAAGATGGAAAACTCGTCTCGATACACGACAGCAGCCTTGACCGTGTTTCCAACGGGAAAGGAAGCGTTTGGAACTATACTCTTGAGGAACTTAAAAAGTTTGACTTCGGGAACAGAGTAAACGAGCATTTCAAAGGGCTTGAGATCATCACGTTCGAGGATATACTGAAAAAGCTGGCCTGCACCTCTATCATGAATATCCATGTTAAAATATGGGACCGTGATGATATGGATCATCATTATAAAGACATCGCAGATCTCATACGGCAGTACGGATGTGAGAAACACTGCTACATGATGAGCAGTACAGACAAATCACTTCAGGAATTCCATGATATCGCACCGGATATCAGCCTCTGCATAGGCTGGAACAATGAGAAGGATGATATGCTTGCCATGGTGAACAGAGCTATCACTATCAACGCTCAGAAGGTACAGCTCTATAAGCCGTATTTCGATCAGTCATCAGTTGACTATGCTCATGCAAACGGTATCATCTGCAATATTTTCTACGCAGACGATCCTGTTGAAGCTGCACGGTATATAGATATGGGTATGGACTGTATCCTGACCAATGACTATCTGAACATATCAAATGCGGTAAGGGATCATCTGTCCAAAACAGTAGCAGAAAGATCCTTTATATATACCAAACACCAAGCCGTCATATGACTGAAATGATCCAAAGGTAGTTTTGTATCTGGATACTTTCAGAGCGTTATCTGTATAAGGGCCAAAATGATGGTAATAAATTTTATTGGGAACTACAGTTATATTCAGTTTTGAATGGTACAATTGTAAATGTAACTGAAAGCCGGTATCGCATGATGAATGTGACGGAGGTAATACATAATGAAGATCTCAAAGAAAGATGCACTGAAATGGTTTGAATTCTTTTCGTCATTGCCCGAGGATGAGGAACTTATGACGAAACAGCAGGAAATCGTTTACTCTGCTTTTGCACAGATCGAAGCAGCGGTCGACCACAGGAACGAGGCATTGATGTCAAAGATAAGAAATTTAAAGACTTTGGAGAACCGGACTTTTTTTGTAGGTAATGAAAACAAATTCGCCAAAGGATGCCGTTCATGTCTGCTAGGGACCGGGTTAGGTGCGATCAGAAAAACAAACAAATGCAACTTAGAGTGCAGGTTCTGTTATGACTACGGCGTTATAGATGATATCCCGCCTGTCGGTGAGGACATGTGGGATATCGGAGGTACGAAATTCTACGAAAAGGATATCGATCTGCTTCTTTCCATCCAGCAGAAACCTACCGGCATTTCCTATGTATATCTCGAACCCTTCATGGAAATCGAAAAATATTATACAATCATCAGGAAATTCCGTGATGCAGGTATCCATCAGCATTTATATACAAACGGTACTTTAGCTACGGAAGGAACAATGAAGGCATTAGGAGCATCAGGCCTTGATGAGATACGCTTCAATCTTGGTGCCACCAATTGTTCAGATAAAGTCATTGAAAATATCGGGATAGCAAAGAAATACATAAAAAATGTAGGTATAGAAACCCCTATGACTCCTGAGTTTTTTGAAGCATTCTGCAGGAAAAAGCAGTCGGTATTAGATACAAAACTTGATTTTATCAATTGTGCAGAATTACATCTTAATGAGAATAACATATACAATTATACCGGAGAAAATATGTATATCTGCAGACATGGCTATATTTCCCCTGTCTGGAGCCGGGAACTGACTCTAAAATTCATGAAGATAGCTGATGATGAACACTGGGATCTGGCAGTCCATGACTGCTCAAACCATACAAAATTCGCAAGAGACCTGAATCTGAACGGCAAAGAAGGCCGGTGGTTCGGATCCAGTAATTATGGATGTGAATTTTCCAGGATCCCATATGAGGCGTTTTTACCTGTATTGCGTGATGACAGCTTCAAATTTTTAAGTGAAGAAGAATTACCGGAAGGATATAGACCGGGAGAGATGATCTTTTAGATATCTGAACTGCTGCTTGGAGGATCGTGGGATGAATATCGGATACGCATGCCTGACTGTCGGTGTTTATGGGACAAAGCAACGGACCTGTACGATGAAAAACGCCACTGCTGATGTATTAAATGACATCATCCGATCAAACCTGGCATCATTGGATAGAATATTGGAATACAACATACAAAACGGTATAAAGCTGTTTCGTATCAGTTCGGATATAATACCGTTTGGCTCGCATCCGGTAAACACCTTAAAATGGTGGGAGGAATTCAGCGATATACTTAAAATGATCGGGAATAAGGCGCTGGTAAATGGTATACGCCTGTCAATGCACCCGGGACAATACACGGTATTGAATTCACCGGATGAAGCGGTCGCAGACCGTGCGGTGGAAGATCTTAAATATCACTGCCGTTTTTTGGATGCAATGGGTCTGGGAGCAGAGCACAAGATAATACTCCATATCGGAGGCATTTACGGTGACAAAAAAGCCGCAGCAAGACGCTTTATCCAAAACCACCGTTGTCTTGATAGTAATATCCGCTGCAGACTGGTTATCGAAAATGATGACCGCCAGTATACCATATCTGACGTGCTGTCTATAGGTAAGGATGAAGGGATCCCCGTTGTGTTCGACAATCTTCATCATCAGGTTAATCCTGATAATATCCTTTCTGAAGGGGAATGGATAGTTGCCTGCAGAAAAACCTGGAAACAGAAAGATGGTCCTCAGAAATTGCACTATTCCCAGCAGGACAAGGATAAAAGATCCGGTTCTCATTCCGCTACACTGGATGTCAGTGAATTTGCTGAGTTTTACAGATCTCTTCCCAAACAGGACACAGACATCATGGTGGAAGTAAAAGATAAAAATCTGTCTTCTATAAAATGTATAAATGTTATCTCCCCGCCAAAGATAAAGCGGTTAGAAAAGGAATGGGAGCGGTACAAATACCTGGTCCTGGAGCATTCACCAAAAAACTACAATGAGATCAGACAGCTGTTGAAAGACAAGGATGCCTATCCCCTTTTTGAGTTCTACCGGTTGATCGACGAGTCGATGAAGACTCCTGTCACATCCGGAAACGCTGTAAACGCAGCATCGCATGTATGGGGGTATTTCAAGGATTTGGCTGATGATAAGGCACGGTCAGCCTTTCAAAAGAATATTGATAAAGTAAGTCAGGGCGGGTCGGCAAGGCACATTAAACATCAGCTTTTTGAACTGACTAAGATCCATAAGCAGCAGTACCTGCTGGATTCCCTGTATTTTATGGAGCTTGACAGCATATGCTGACATTCAGAATTTTTGCTTTGTAAATAACGCAATCATTGAATTTGATCTGTATAGAGAAACAGGTCGTTATGGTATAATTAAAATTACGAACACAGTTGTAAAAGTACAGGTTCCCTATCTTGATTTATTTGTCTAACCATAAAAACGATGGAGGATAAAATGAAGTATGATGCTATTGTTATAGGAGGCGGAATATCAGGACTGACAGCCGGCAGCCTGCTTGCAAAAAAAGGGATGCATGTCGCTGTTATAGATAATAACTTTAAACCCGGCGGTTCCTGCGGTATTTTCAAGCGGGACGATGTAGTGTTCGATCAGGGCTCTGCAATGCTTTACGGGTTTGGCGAGAAAGGTTTCAATGCACACCGTTTTGTTTTTAACTGTCTGGAAGAACCGATAAACATGATCAGGCATGATCATCTTTACTCGGTAAATTTCAATGGGCATCGTGTTAAATTCTGGCTGGATGTCGATATGTTCGTTGAGGAGTTATCCGCCATATTCCCTTCTGAGAAGGAAAATTTAAAAAGATTCTATCATGATATGCAGAAAATGTATCATCATATAATGGTGGATAGTCCGACATATTCCACTCCGGATGAAACAGATCCATGGGAAGGTCTGAAAAGCCTGCTGAAGCATCCTGTTTCATACGCTAGGTTTTTAAGTTATTTGAACAGAAGCACAGAAAACCTTCTTAAAAAATATTTCACTGATCCTGAGATTTTCAACTTTTTTGATAAACTTACATCCACATACTGCTATACGACAGTTAAGGAATCACCCGCTGTGCTTGCATCTGTGATGTTTATAGATAATCACGTCGGGGGTAGCTATTATCCGGCAGGCTCGACGCTCTTTTTACCCGGAAAACTGGAAAAAGCGATCGAAGAAAGCGGAAGCGATATGCTTTATCAAAGCATAGTGACCCGGATCCTGTTCGATCATAAAACAGCGATCGGAGTGCAGCTTGCTGACGGTAATAAGATATATGCCGATCACATCATATATTCCGGTACAGTATGGAATCTATATGAAAAACTGATAGATAAAGATCTTTTAACTGACAGAAAGATAAAATGGGCTAAGGCCCAGATACCTACCAGTCCCAGCGTCGTTTTATACGTCTATGTCGATAAGTCTGTTATACCTGATGATACTTCCGCCGTAGAAATGCTTGTGGGAAACCCTCAAAAACTTGACGAAAGCGAAGTAACTGCATACATTTTCAGTATAGACGATAAAACCCTCTGCCCTGCCGATGGCCATGTTGTGATGGCGATAGGACCGACTTTTGAAAAATGGGATCTGAGCGATAAAGAAGAGTACGATCGGAAAAAGGATAAAGAAAAAGCACGGCTTATCGCAGTTCTGGAAAAACGGTTCCCTGGATTTTCGAAAGCTGTCCGTTATGCTGAAGTGGCTACGCCCAGGACGATCGAGCGTTATACGATGAAGAATGGCGGAGCTGTCGCCGGTCCGAAGCAGATGCTGGGACAGCATATGTTCAGGCGTTTACATACGAGAAGCGAATGGAAGAACCTTTTCTTTTGTGGGGAATCTACCGTAATGGGGACCGGTACGCCGACTGTTACGACTTCCGGACTGAGCGCTGCAAATGCGGCATTAAAAGATGCAGGGATAAATCCTTATATTTATCATGATAAAATGCGCAACTTTGTTACTATTCTGGAAAAGCCATTTACTTCTGATAAGCTCTACAGTGAATATCCTGAAGAACAGCGGTCCATAATGCTTAAAGCATCACAATGCCAATACTGTGAAAACCCATCCTGTTCAAAAAGTTTTGATATCCGCGGCATCATGAGACGCGTTTCGGTAGGTAACTTTACCGGTGCAAAGAAAATTATAGATAAGTACTCTGCCGGGCATAATATAGATCGTGACTTTTTATCTGAATGTGAGAATAATTGCATAAAAACCTTGAAAAATGAAAAAGCGGTTGAAATATCAAGTGTAGTATATTATATTAAAGATACTATATAGGAGATTTGTTTTGAATAAGGAGAATACCTACGACGCGATCATAGTAGGCGCAGGTGTTTCAGGACTCACTGCTTCAGCCTATTTATGCAAATACGGATACCGGGTACTGTTGTGTGAACAGAGCAATGAAACCGGCGGACTCGTTCATTCCTTTGAATATAAAGGCTTTGTCTTTGATGCAGGTATAAGGGCATTTGAAAATTCAGGTATCATATTCCCAATGCTGAAACAGCTTGGGATCGATATAGATTTTGTAAAAAATCCTGTTTCTATCGGGATCGAAAAAGATATCATACAGCTTCATTCCAGGGAAAGCCTTTATGATTATGAAAAGCTTTTGAACAGATACTTCCCTTCGAACAGGGAAGATATAAGAATGATCATTCAGGAAATCGATAAGGTAATGGGATATATGGATGTGATATATGGCGTGGATAATCCATTGTTCATAAATTATCTTGAAGACAAAGAATATATATTTAAAACGCTTCTTCCCTGGCTTGTAAAGTATCAAAAAAATATAAACAAGGCTTCCAGACTCATAAAGCCAATAAATGATCACTTACTCCGATTCACGCAGAACCGATCGCTGATCGACATCATAACACAGCATTTTTTCAGGAATACGCCTGCTTTTTTTGCATTGAGCTACTTTGGCTTATACCTTGATTACAATTATCCTGTCGGCGGCACAGGGGTACTGGCTCAGAAGCTCACCGCATATATCCATGGGCGTGATGGTGAAATTCTTACAAATACAAGGGTAACGGGCGTAAATATAAAGGAAAAATGGATCGTTACCGCTGATGGCAGAAGCTTCAGCTATAAAAAACTGATATGGGCATGCGATACAAAGCATTTGTATGGGGCTATCGAAGCAGACAGTATAAAACTGACAAAGAAAATAGCAGACCAAAATAGGCTCGTCAGCAGTCATGTGGGCGGTGATTCCATCCTGACTGTCTTTTTGGGGATCGATCTTGAAAAGGAATGCTTCAGTAAAGCATGCGGTTCGCATTGCTTTTATACGCCAAGTCCTATCGGGCTCTCCTCTGCTGCTAAGAAACTGTTGACGGGTGTATATACCAAGGCTGAATCTATAGAAAATATTCTGGATTATTTAAAATATACTACTTATGAGATATCCTGTCCTGTTTTACGTGATCCTGATCTGGCACCGGCAGGAAAATCCGGTCTGATCGTCAGTACGCTGATGGATCATACCCTCGTTAAAGAGATATATCAGGCAGGCTGGTATGATGCATTCAAGGATCTGTGTACCGAAACTATAATCGGGATCCTGGATGAGACGATACTGAAAGGTATCAGATCAAAAGTGTTATTTAGCATGTGTTCCACTCCCCTGACCATTGAAAACCTGACCGGTAACTCTGAAGGAGCTATCACAGGATGGGCATTTGGCGATGGTAAAATGCCTTCACAGACGCATCTTAAAAAAATAATGAAATCTGTTCTTACGCCTTTGCCTGATGTTTATCAGGCGGGACAATGGACCTTCAGTCCTTCAGGGCTTCCGGTTTCAATTCTGACAGGCAAGGTCGCAGCTGATGAGATCCATAAAAATCTGCACAGGAATATTTCAAAAACAGACGGGAGCAAATGAATATGTGGCTGAACATCATTGTGATAGCTGTCGGATTGATAATAAGCCTGCTTCTTTTCAATCGTTTCCCTTTGCTTAAAAAAGGTACCGATATCAAACGGACATACCGGCTATCAGTCATAATCCCTGCCAGAAATGAAGAAGCGAATCTCCCGCTGCTATTGCATGACCTCAATCTTCAGACATATCCGATCCATGAGATCATCTGCGTTGATGACTGCTCTTCGGATAAAACCTCAGAGATCGCATCATCCTTCGCGGTAAAACTGATAACCATCAAGGACAAACCAAAAGACTGGACAGGAAAAGCATGGGCATGCCAGAAGGGGTCTGAAGAGGCAAGCGGGGATATTTTCCTGTTTCTCGATGCGGATGTAAGGTTGAACCCGGATGCCTTATCAAATCTGATCATGGTCTATGAAGAGGATCAGTGTGTCATTTCAGTCCAGCCATATCATCATACAGAAAAAAGTTATGAGCAGTTTTCACTGTTCTTCAATATCATACAGATCGCTGCAAATGGCATGACGGGGATCTTCCATTACCCGGCAGCAGGGTTATTCGGCCCTGTGATCCTGATCAGCCAAGACAGATACAAGGCGATAAAAGGTCATATGTCGGTCAGAAACAGTATAACTGATGATATTGCTCTGGGTAAAAAGCTGGCCGAGACAGGATCTCCTTTCAGGCTGTATCTGGGTGGAGAGCATATTTCATTTCGTATGTATGGGGAAGGTATAAAAGACCTCTTCCATGGATGGATAAAGAATTTTGCTACAGGAGCTGCAAAGACTCCTATTCCGGTGTTTATAATGGTGTTCTTATGGGTGACTTCATGCACATCGGTCTTACTGAGCGCTTTGTTATCGATGATCAATCAGAACCTGCTTTATCTTGTCATGTGTTTGCTTCTATACGTCTTATGGACTCTTGAGTTATTTAGGATAACTCATAAAATAGGTGATTTCAAAGTATATGCGTTGATCTGTTACCCGATATATTTGTTTTTCTTTTTGTATGTGTTCCTGCTTTCATTTATTAAAAAGCTGTTTCATCTGAGTGTTGTCTGGAAAGACAGAAAAATAAAACTGGAGAAATAAGATGCAGATTTTCTTTTTATCTGATGAGCTGATGATCGCGTTATGCCTTATACTATGGCTTGTTTTCCAGTTATCGGCTGTCGTGATCTGCCTGAAAATGCCTGACAGATATTTTTCACCTGATCGTTTCCTTTACAGGGGGCATAAGTGGGAAGTTAACGGGATATTTTATGAAAAGGTACTGAAGATCCGAAAATGGAAACACCTGCTTCCCGACGGAGGCGCAATTGTAAAAAGCGGCTTCAGTAAAAAACATCTGACCGACCATTCAAAAGAAAACCTGGAACGATTCCAGACCGAGACCTGCCGTGCTGAACTGACTCATTTCCTTGCCATTCTTCCCTTCTGGATCTTTGGGTTATTTACCCCGCCAATAGTGATATTATTTATGTTCATATATGCTGTTGCAGTCAATATGCCATGTATCATAACCCAGCGCTATAACCGTATCAGGCTTGCAAGAGTGCTGAAAAAACACTATACTTAACAGTACATGGTACATAAGTATATGCCAATGACATTGTCTGAAGAATGAAGATCCGGATCGTTCCGGCAGGACCTGTATAAGAGAGGACAATAAAGAATGAAACGAGTATTTGGTAAAGTCGAAGCCATTTTTGATATGCTCTATATAGTTACCGCTTTGATTTTAAGTTTTATTCTTTTACTGACAGGATCTGATGATCCTGCCCGGATCATTGCAGGAATAATGGGATCGGTTTTAGTTATCGGTGACTCCTTTCATCTTGTACCAAGGATCACTGTTATAATGACAGGCAATGAGGAGAAACTCCGTTTTGCACTAGGCCGGGGCAAACAGATCACTTCGATCACCATGACGGTATTTTATCTGCTTCTCTGGCACATCGGGTTATTGGTTTTTGATCTGGAAAATATGGATATCTGGTCCTATGCGGTCTATTTCCTTGCCGCTGTCCGTATTATGTTATGCCTGCTGCCGCAAAATAAATGGACGGATAGATATCCTCCGGTCATATTTGGTATCACCCGTAATATCCCGTTTTTTCTGCTTGGTTTCGCTGTATCCATTCTTTTCTTTCTCCAAAGAAGCTTGGAATCGGGATTTAGTCTTATGTGGCTTGCCATTGTACTTAGTTTTACCTTCTATTTCCCTGTTGTGATATGGTCTAACAAAGATCCAAGGATCGGCATGCTGATGCTGCCTAAAACATGCGCATATATTTGGATGCTGGTAATGTGCACATTTCTTTGATATTTAATAATATACTACGAAAGGAGTTACACCATGA
>Ga0172381_10004337_pt1 | contig 14727 bp, 12 predicted proteins | sample Leawel6488metaG_FD_119754 | JGI IMG/M metagenome (GOLD analysis project Ga0172381, IMG submission 119754) | Leachate microbial communities from a municipal landfill in Southern Ontario, Canada - Leachate well 64-88 metaG | ecosystem: Engineered > Solid waste > Landfill > Unclassified | place...
ACGAGCAACATCAAGACGTGCTGTTCTTCGTGGATAATATTTTCCGTTTCACTCAAGCCGGCTCTGAAGTGTCTGCCTTGTTAGGTCGGATGCCTTCCGCTGTAGGTTATCAACCGACTCTGGCGACAGAAATGGGTGAACTCCAAGAACGTATCACTTCCACTAAAGATGGTTCTATTACTTCCATTCAAGCGGTTTATGTGCCGGCTGACGATTTAACCGATCCGGCTCCGGCGACGACCTTTACTCACCTGGACTCCACTGTGGTGTTGTCTCGGTCACTTTCAGAATTGGGTATTTATCCGGCCGTTGATCCATTGGATTCTTCTTCTATTATTTTAGATCCGAAAGTTGTGGGCCAGGAACATTATGAAGTGGCTCGCGGCGTGCAGAAGATTCTACAACGTTATCGCGACTTGCAAGATATCATTGCTATTTTAGGTATGGAAGAATTATCCAATGAAGATAAATTGATTGTATCTCGCGCCCGTAAAGTGCAGAGATTCTTGTCTCAACCGTTCTTCGTGGCTGAAACTTTTACCGGTCATCCGGGTAAATATGTGAAATTGGCCGATACCATTAGAAGCTTCAAAGAAATTTTGGATGGTAAGCACGACGACAAAGGTGAAGGCGACTTCTATATGAAGGGCAGTATTGATGACGTGGTAGCCAGCATTAAATAGTTTTCATTTATAAATATGGCCACTGACAAAAAAACAATTAAATTTGAAATCGTCACCCCCGAGCGCATTGTGCTGAAAGAAGAAGCTCTGCAAGTGACTATTCCGACTCAGTCGGGCGAGATTACCATTTTGCCGGATCATATTCCGCTGGTTTCGATTTTGATTCCGGGCGTGATTGAACTCAAAAAATCAACCGGCGAGAATGAAGTGATTTCCGTCTCCGGTGGTTTTGTGGAAGTCCTAAAAAACAAAATTGTGATTTTGGCGGATACCGCCGAACTGGCTGTGGAATTGGATGAACAGCGGATTGAAGAGGCTAAAAAGAAAGCGGAAGAAATGAAGAAATGGAAAGATATTGATGCCGTTCAATTTGCGGAAATTAGCGGTCTGATTGAAAAACAATTGGCTCGGTCCAAGGCCGTGAAGCGTTGGCGGAATTTGAATAATGTTAAATAAAATAATTTTCTTATAAATTATGTCAGTTACTAAAAACAATGATTTGCCTTCATTGCCAATCGATGAAAAAATATCTTGGTTGTTTAAACAAAATGAAGAGCACTCCAAAAAGTTTTTGGAGCAACAATTAATCAGACGTTTTTATCGTTCCAATCATCCGACCGAAATCTGTGCTTTTAAATGTATGGATGGTCGCATCCACATTCCGCTGGTAACTCATACCCCGCTGGGCATCATTCAACCATTCCGAAATTTGGCCGGTAAATTTGATTTGGGCTGGCCTTATTTGGGCGAAGTTTTGAATCAATGGGTGGACTATTCCATTAGTCGCGGTCGCCAATGCTTGGTATTGGTTACTTACCATTATTCTCAGGGCAATAACGAGCATCGCGGTTGCGCCGGCTTTCATTACAACAAAGAAGCTTCTTTCAAATTCACGACCGACTTCAAGGAGCAGTTTGAGAGAATGTTTGGCAAGAATAATCAGATTGTTTTCCCGGTAATTATGGGTTTCGAAACTGACGGCGATTCTCTGATTTTACACGGTGAAGATCCGCAAAATATTTTAGATGTCGCCACTTTGCCGATGGCTGTTTCCGACGATGACTTAATTTCGAAATTAAATGAATTATATCCTTCCATTCCAAAACGAGTGATTGATGATATTTTGCCGCTGGTGAAGGGTAATATTGAACACGTGGCTGAGATTAAAGCCGCCAATCGCCCGATTTTAGATTCCGAGCATCGCGAATGGATTTTGGGAGTCGGTCGCGGCTTTGATTGGTTGCATGAACCAAACACCGCCTTAATCATTGGCCCATATAGCCCGAATTTATCCGAGCCGATTAAGATTGCCGCCAAGATTATCAAAAGTAATATGGATGCTGGTCGTATCAGTAACGACGGTTTTGTCATGTTAGCCTCCTCTCCTTATCGGGAAATGGGTGCTGACAGACAGAGGGCAATTGAAAAAGCCCGGTTTATCAAAGGATTTGCCCAGGAAGTTATCAGCTCCGAGTTTCCGGAGCTTCAAGACAAAATGAAGCCGATGGCCGTTATCCTAGATTTGAATACCAGAAAATTGCAGGAGATCAAATAGTTGACAATTATAGTAAAAAATATTATAATAGAGTGTCAAATCAAATAGTACATTAATAACAATCAAATACCTAGATAAAAGATGAGCAACAGTAACATGGCTAATAGCCCCATCGAAGAAAAGATTCGAAGGCTAAGAGAATTGAATGAAATTCACTCTGATCAATTTAATGCGGAGAGACTCAAGAGACAGGAATACCGTGCCAATTATCCGACCGAAATTTCGGTGTTTAAATGTATGGACGGTAGAATTCACATCCCGATAGTTACCAACACTCCTTTTGGAATAATGAGGCCTTACAGAAATCTGGCCGGTTATTTCGACTTAGGTTGGCCTTATCTGGGAGAAGATTTAGTCAATTGGGTTAATTACAGTATTAACAAAGGTCGTAAATGTTTGGTTATGGTGACTTACCATTTTTCCGCCGGTGACAATAAATGTCGCGGCTGTGCCGGTTTTCACTATAGCCGAGACGAGGCCTTTAGTTTTACCATTAACTTCCGCGAACAGATTGAAAGAATGTTTGGCAAAGACAACGGTGTTGTTTTTCCGGCAATTGTCGGACTGGAAACTGACAAGGACATTTTGATTTTACATGGTGAAAATTATAATGATATTTTGGATGTTTCCAGAATTGAAGAACACCATTTAAAACCAAAAGAAGAATTGCATCGGCTTTATCCTAATATGCCCGAGAAACTACTGTGTGACTTTGTCCCTCTGGTAGACGGCAATATGAAGCATATCAAAAAGCCGGAAGTGGTAAATCGTCAAGTATTGGATTCCGAGCATCGCGAATGGATTTTGGGAGTCGGTCGCGGTTTTGATTGGTTACATGAACCAAACACCGCCTTGATAGTCGGACCTTACAGTCCGAATTTATCCGAACCGATAACCACCGCTGCCAAGATTATTAAAGGAAATATGGATGAGGGTCGCATCAGTAATGATGGATTTATTCTTCTGTCTTCCGCTCCTTACCGTGATCTTGGTTTGGATCGCAATCGAGCAATCGAAAAAACTAAATTCTTAAACAACTTCGCCAAAGAAGTTATTTCTGAAAAATTTCCGGATCTGGTTGGTGTCATGCGTCCCATTTCGGTGATCATTGACTTAAATACTAGAAAATTTGAAGAGATTAAATAAAAGTTTCAAAACTTTTGCAAAAGTATGGTTCCGCGCCATACTTTTTTATTTTTTATTGACATTTTTTTTCTTAGTGCTAGAATATTTTAGCAATCACTCCCGGGGAGTGCTAAAAAAGATTATAATTAATATACAATAATATGAACTTAACGCCTCTCAATGACAATGTTTTAATCAAGCCGGTGGCCAAAGAAACCGCCACCAAAAGTGGGATTGTGCTACCTGATTCCGTTAAATCTGAGGGCCCGTCTCGGGGCCAAGTTTTAGCCGTGGGCGAGGGTCTGCTTCTAGAAAATGGTTCTCGCGCCAAGATGTCGGTTAATGTCGGCGATCAAGTGCTGTACAAAAAAAGTTATAGCGCGGAAGAATTGGAATTGGATGAAGGGAAGTGTATTCTGGTGAGTGAACATGATATTTTGGGAATAATAAAATAAATAAAAAATAAAATAAACATATGGCTAAGAATATTATTTTTGATGAAGAAGCTCGTGGCGCCTTGAAGCGGGGTGTGGATAAATTGGCTAATGCCGTCAAAGTGACTCTCGGTCCGAAGGGTAGAAATGTAGTTTTAGATAAAGGCTATGGCGCTCCGACTATCACTAAAGATGGAGTGAGTGTGGCGCGTGAAATTGAACTGGAAGACAAAGTAGAAAATATCGGAGCGGAAATTATTAAAGAAGTCGCTTCCAAGACTAATGATGCGGCTGGTGATGGAACGACCACGGCGACCATTTTAGCTCAAGCGATTATTCATGAAGGTTTGAAATTGGTATCAAGCGGTGTCAATCCGATGGAGATTCGTTCTGGAATGGAAAAACGGGTAGAAGAAATCGTCTCCTCTTTGAAGACTATGAGCAAGGCTATTTCCACTAAGGAAGAAATTGCTCAGGTGGCTGCCATCTCCGCCAATGATGCGGAAATTGGGAAGATTATCGCCGAAGCCATGGACAGCGTGGGTAAAGATGGTGTGATTACCATTGAAGAAGGTCAGTCTTTTGGCGTGGAAAAAGAAGTGGTGGAGGGTATGCAATTTGATAAAGGTTATGTCTCACCCTATATGATTACCAACACCAGTTCTATGAAAGCGGAATTCAATGACCCCTATATTCTAATTACCGATAAAAAGATAAGTTCCATCCAAGAAGTATTACCACTTTTAGAGAAGGTGCTACAAAGCGGCAAAAAAGATATTGTGATTATCGCCGAAGAAATTGACGGTGAAGCGCTGGCGACTTTTGTGGTTAATAAGCTCAGAGGAACATTTAACGTTTTGGGCATCAAAGCCCCCGGTTTTGGTGACAGACGCAAGGCGATGTTGGAAGATATTGCTACTCTGACCGGAGCCAGAGTTATCTCTGAAGAAATCGGTTTGAAATTGGATACCGCTGAAATCGCTGATTTGGGTCGCGCTCGTAAAGTTTTTTCTTCCAAAGATAATACAACTATTGTTGACGGTCAGGGCAGTAAAGAAAATATTACTTCTCGGGTAGAACAAATCAAGCGGGAAATGGAATTGGCCGAATCTGATTTTGATAAAGAAAAATTGCAAGAACGTTTGGCTAAACTATCCGGTGGTGTCGCGGTTATAAAAGTTGGCGCCGCCACGGAAGCCGAGATGAAGGAAAAAAAGGACCGAATTGAAGATGCTTTGAACGCTACCAAAGCGGCGGTGGCCGAGGGCATTGTCCCGGGCGGTGGCTTGGCCTTGATATTGGCCGGTGGCATTTTGGAAAAATTGGGCCAGGGCAAAAAATCCGACTCTATTGGCGCTGAGATTATTGATAATGCGATCATTGAGCCGATTAAACAGATTGCGGCTAATGCCGGCAAAGACGGTTCACTAATTTTATATCATATCATTAAAGCTAACGAGGGCGGTTCTAAAGGTATTGGTTATAATGCGGCGACTGACCAGTTTGAGGACTTGGTGTCGGCCGGCGTGGTTGATCCCACCAAGGTAGTTCGCAGTGCCTTACAAAACGCCGCTTCGGCCGCGATGATGATTTTGACAACTGAGGCCGTTATTACCGATAAAGTGAGCGAAAAAGGCTGTGATTGCGGTAGTCACGGAGCTAATCCGATGGCTGGCATGGGCGGTATGGGAGGGATGATGTAAGGTGCTATTTAATTCCAGATTGTTACTATTACGCGGGGGTCAAATTGGCCCCCGCTTTTGTTGCCATTTTTTTTATTTTATAGTAAAATAGAGAATAGATAAGAGATAAAATTAGAAATAAAATATGGCCGTTGATCAGCAATTATTAAATCGAGGCGGCGGTCAAAATTCTGCCGGATCCGGTGAAGATGCTATGGCCAGTCGTTTGATGCAAGACAAGAATAAGGCTCGATCGGCTTCGAGTCCTGATTCTAATGAAGAGCCAAAAATGAATTTTGATCGTTACAGTCCTTTGGCCCAAATGGGGTCGATAATCAGGAGGGAACAGGCTATCCAGAGTTCCGGTACGGGGAAAAAGGACCCGGCGGCGGCTTCCAGCGTTTTGGCCAAGATGAATGATGCAACGGCCGGTATTTTAAAGTGGTGTTGGCAGAATCTTATTTTTTTTAGTTTTTCCAGTTCCATTATTTATATTGACATTCATGTTTTGGGTCACATGCTTTGGCCCAAAATGTTTTGTAAGCTAGGGCATGAGTGGATACCGAAGGAAATGAAAAAAACGGCGCCGAAGCAAGCTGAGATGTTCGGTGAACAAATCGGTTCTTGCGAGAAGGGTTGCTGTTGTTGCGTCAATGGTTTTTGCGGCTTGATTACTATCGCCGTCCTGGCCATTTTGGCCGCCGTGGTCGGTCTTATCGATAGCACCATCGGAGAAGTGTTCGGTTGGATTTCGGGATTATTCGATTAATAATTTTTTAAAATAAATGAAATCATACTTATCTAAAAATCAATCAATTTTCTTGCTGGTTTTTATTTTAGTATTCGGTAGTTTTATTCTGGCCAATCCGGCTCAGGCCAGTTGGTTCGGCGATGCTGTCGCTCAACTCATCGGTTGGATAGTTTATGCTTTTGTTTACGTGATCGGTTTGCTTATCATGCTCATAATGTGGGTGTTGATTAAGATTGCGCAGTATAATGATTTTATCAATGCGACTCCGGTTCAATTCGGTTGGACTATTGTGCGAGATATCTGCAACATGTTCTTTATTTTAATCCTCTTGATTATTGCCTTCGCCACCATTCTGCGGGTGGAGCGTTATAGTTTTAAAACTTTGCTGCCTAAATTAATATTAATGGCTGTCTTAATCAATTTCTCCAAATTGATCTGTGGCGTTTTTATCGATTTTACTCAAGTTATCATGCTGACCTTCGTTAACGGTTTCAAGGACATCGGTACCGGCAACCTGACTAATATGTTGGGTATCGACAAGATTATGAGTATTGATAGTACTACCACCGAAGATGACGGCGGAGAAGTTACCGCCTGGTCAATCGTCGGCGCCTATATGTTGGCTCTCATGTATTCCGTCATTGCTTTGATTACTCTGGTGACGATGGTGGCGGTTCTGGCGATGAGAATGATTATGATTTGGGTTTATGTAGTGTTGTCTCCGATGGCTTATCTATTATCAGCGTTTCCGGCCGGAGAAAAATATGCTTCGCAATGGTGGGAAGAATTTTCCAAAAATTTAATTGTCGGTCCGATTCTGGCTTTCTTTATCTGGCTATCATTTGTTTCTTTGGGCGGTGTGGCCACTCCTGGCCAAGGCGACCCAGTGGCGGCCGTGATGAACGCCGGAAAAACTCTGGAACAAGCCGATGCCACTGGTATGACAAATACCACGGCTTCCACCACCGGTCCGTCGGCAGCTATTACCGAAGCGGGCAGTCCGGATCATATGATTAAATTTATCATTTCTATCGCCATGTTAATCGGCGGTTTACAGATATCACAATCCTTGGGTGGACAAGCCGGAGGTATGGCCGGAAAGGGCATGGCCAAGTTACAAAAAATGGGCAGTGGCGCCATGAAGAGTGTTGGTACCGGACTCAAGAGAGCCACCGGCGTGGAGAGAGTCCAGATGGCTTACAAATCATATCAAAATATGAAGGCCTCAGAGAGAACAACCCAGGCCGGATATGATGCTAACCGAGCCAACAAAGTTATTGGCAACGCTAAACAGAGTACGAGTAATGCCATGCAAAGTACTTCTCGTGGAATTGTTCAGGGTATTACCGGTAGTAATAAGAAGATTAGAATCGCTGAGGCTGCCAAGGAAAATATTCAGAAACAGCGCTTGGACAAGACTACCGAATTAAATAATATTCAAAAAGAATTAGATAAGACCGGTCCATCCGAGAATAGAATTGCTGGTCGAAAAGCGATTGAAAATAATGCGACATTAGATAAGGCGACCAGAGAAACAATGTTGGTTGATTATGATTTTAATACTAACAAGATTAAGAAGCTGGAAGATGAAAAGATAAAAATATCAGCCGAGATTGAAACAACTAAGATTGATGAAAAAGCGAAAGATCAAGATATCGCCAAGATTAAAACTCGTCAAGAAACCGCCACCAAGTGGGTTAACCGCGGTTTGGGTGCTGTTGTCGGCGGTGGTCTAGGAGCTATGACTGGCAACCCAATTTTGATGGCTGCCGGAGTTGTCGGCGGAGGCTTAGCTAAAGAAAAAATAGGGAAGTCCGGTCAAAAGAATTTGAAACGAGCCGTTAACTATAATGCGACAAAAATTTCCACCAAAAAGGATGAATTGAAATATGCCGGTAAAGAGAATTTAATGAAAACCATTAAAGACACTACTGACCAACATGAGCATGCCGCCGCGACTGCCATTGCTTTGGAAAAAGGCTATTTCCCGGATTCTAAAGCGGCCGGTGAACAAAAACAAAAAGTTCATGATCGCTTTAAGAATGATGATCGCGTGGCTAGCGTCATGAATACCGCCGCCGAAAAGAATTATGTGGAATTGGCTCCGCCTTATGCCACTCTTAGAAATACTAATTCTACCGCCGCTCAGAAATCTGATGCTAATAAACAAATTATCGGTGGTCTGGAAAGTGGCCATATTAAGATTGCCGATATGAGTAAGGACGCCATCGGTTTGGCGATTGAAGGAATTGTTTCCGGTCTGCGCGACAAAAATTTTCAAAAGCAGTATGACGGTACTTCCGATGCTCAACAAAATACTATCAAGGTTGAATTAGATAAAGAAATTAAGAGAGCGGAAAGTATTGGAAATGATGATCAGGCTTATAAAGCCAAGAAGAAGTTGGCCTATACCGAGAGCTTTAACTTGGATCGTTTCGGTCCGTCCAGTGATTTGAGTGATCCAAAACAGAAGAAGAATCATGAACAGAAGAAAGAATTCTTAGGCTCGTTGAATGACAGCGAAACGGCTAAGGCGGTCAAGAGCAAAGTCTCACGCAACCAATTTTTGCAAGAAGTCAAAGTTCATTTGGATGCCACTGGCGCTAAGATTAATCAGGGTTCAACACCCGAAGAGATTGCTCGGCACTTAAAGGCCATTTTACCTAATGCCGGCCTGGAAACATTAGATTCCACCAGTAAATCAATTATTACTGCCGTTAAAGGTGTATTAAAAACAGCTCCCCAAACTCCCCCGGCCGCCCCTCAAACCCCTCCCGTTAATCCGACCGTTTAATTTCATTAATTAATTATTGTTTATCAATTTAATATGGAAGATAAGGCTATACAATTTTTAGAAAAGCTGGATGGGCTCTCCGAGGAGGTCAAAGCTTATTTTAGTTCTGAGGCCGAGGCCAAAGCCTTGAAAGAAATTCAAGCCGACTATCAATTATCCAGTGATGATTTGGATAATCTGATTTACGATTTCTTTATCGCCGACTTCAACCTGGCTTCTTTGGACAGCGGATTAAAAGCCACTAAAGTCCCGACTCCCTCGCAGTCCAGATTAGCCTCTGATATTTTAGGGAAATTATTTTTACCGGTCGCTTCCTTTTTGAAGATTGATATCAAAGCCGAGATTATAAAACGGGGACATCGCCCAGAAATATATCAACCGTATCTGGATAATTTTGCCGAGGTGATTGAGGACAAAAATTTTGAATCTTTGGAAGAGCTGGTTGATTTACATGAGAGTACTTTCAATCCGGTGGAAGAAGAAAATGCTTCTTTGGATTTATTTTCTGGAGATTTAAAGGGAATTTTAAATGACACCGACATTGAAGCGGTCAATACTTTAAACGGCGCCTTGATTTATTTATTGAGCAACAAGCCGGATTTTCATAATAAGATTAATAAAATTTTGTTAGATAACCAGGAGGTTATTACCACCCAGAATTTAACTTGGGCCGAGGGTCCGCAACGAGGGACGGCCGCTAATTGGCTCAAGGACTTTATCAAAGAAAACGGCAGTGACATCTATAACTCCGTGGTCCTGTCCCGTTATCTGGCCACTTCGTCTAATCCCCAATTATTAACCGAAGGAGAAAGAAAAATAGTGCGTCGTTTGCTCCGCTTGTATCGTAACTTAGTTTTTTTCCCGGAGTCTATGAATGACGTACCGATGGAAGAATGGGAAATAATTCCGGTGGAGAAGGTGAGCGTGGAGAAACCGATTTTAGGCAAACCGAAAGATGATTCTGCTCCGGTAGTGATGGAAAACAAAGAAGAGAAGAAGGTAGAAATTAAAAAAGAGGAAAAAATAGCAGTGATTGCCCCGGTTGTTAAGAAGGCAGTAGCTCCTAAACCGGTAGCGACTAAGGTTCCAATGGAAGTTGCCAAAGCCGGAACTGACCCGGAAGAAGCCAAATTAATTTCTTTGTTGACTAAATATGAGCCTAATTCTTTGGAGGCCAGAGTAGTCAAAGAAGAAATCAAGAGACGCCAAAAGAAGTAAATAATTATTTATCGTCATCGTTTAATACTACACAACTATGTTTGATTATTTCGAACAATTCAACAAACTAGATCCAAAAATCAAAGAAAAAGTATCCAATCCGTTTGTGATGGGAGTGGTTGATGAATTGGAGAAAAAATATGGAATTGATTTGGCCACGGTCGTGATGATGGTGATGATTAAGGCCGTCCTGATTAATGATTTGGCGATTCACTTATCCGATCAATTTTCTTTGAGTGAAGACAAAGCTAAAACTTTAGCGACTGATTTGAAAGAAAAAGTATTTTTGGGAGTAGCGGATTATTTGGGAATGGATTTAAGCCAGCTGTTTATGACTAAGGCTTCCGGGCCTCAAGCCGAAGAGTATAAAAAACCGGCTCCGGTCTTGACCTTTGATGCCTATGGCAAAGAAATTGATGCGATTATCCGAGCGACGATTATTGAAATGAATTTGGATCTGTCTTTGGATTTGGCTGAGAAATTGGCCAATACTTTGAAATTATATTGGCGCGGGGTACGCTCCAAGATTGATACTCGCCCGATTTTAACCAAACCGATTAATAGTGGCGGTTTTGCTTTGACGGTTCCGGTAGTGGACAGTCTGCTTGGCGCTTTAGACGAAAAGAAAATTCTCAATCTCAATAAAAAGCACGCCGTCATCAAAAAACCGGCATCCGGTGTTTTGGCCAAAATCGCTCAAGTGGCCAAGACCGCTCCCCGTCATGAAGATGATTATAATTTGGCCGTGGCTCTGGACACTAAACACGAACTCGCCAGTGGAATAGATTTGTCGCACGAAATAGCTCCGGTCAAACCGGTTGTTCCGGTCTTGCCTCCTGTTGTTAAAAAACCGGATATTTCTTCGGTGATGGAAAAGGTAACCCCTAAACCGACGGTAGCGGCTCCAATTCCAGTGGTTAAACCAGTTGTTCCTGTTCCGGTAGTAGCTCCGGTTAAACCCCCGGTAGCGGCCCCGGCTCGTCCGGCGGAGAATAAGGTCAAGCCTCGAGTGGAGGATATCAAGCCCATCAGAATTATGAATCCGATTGATGAATTGCGCTATATGGATTTGATTAATTTCAGAAGAATCGCCAAGGATCCGATTGATATCACTAAGAAAGTCAGGAGTCGGATCAAGCTATTGGAAGGGGAGGACTATGAAAAGGGCCTGGCCGGCGTTACGGCTTGGCGGCAAAGCCCGGTTAATAAATTATATTTGAAGATTATTAATTCCAGCATGAGTAATGGCCAGACTATTCCGCAAGTAATTGAAGATTTTAAATCCAAGAAGGAAGACTATTTGACACTCGCCGAAGTGGAGGCTATTATTTCCCTAAACAGCGACTTAAAGTTCTAATATTATGCAACAATATACCGTCCCGCAATTTATTGATGTGGAGGCAAAAATTATCGGCCCGATTACCACCCGCCAATTCTTGATTTTTTTGGCGGCGGCCTTGATCATTTTCATTTCTTACAAAATTTTTGATTTTGGGCTCTTCCTGGTGGTTGGCATCACCATCTTTTTAATCGCCGGCACCTTTGCTTTTCTGAAGGTCAACGGACGGCCTTTTCATTATTTTGTTTTGAATTTAGTTCAAACTTTGAGAAAACCAGGAGTCCGGGTTTGGAATCATCAGCAAGCCAGTTTTGAGGAAAAAGAGAAGAAGGAGTTTAAATTTGAAGAAGTGGTGGTTAACAAGAAGTTAAATGAGGCCCAACTGGCCGAGCTATCTTTAATTATTGATACTAAAGGTAAATATAAAGGAGAAAATAGCGAACAAGATATTAAGAATCTTTAATTTATATATAATAATTTTTAAATACCATGCCGGAAAAAAATAAAATGATTAGGAACAAAGTAGCCGTTTCCACCCAGCAATACCTGGATATCGCCGAGATTAAGGATAATACCGTTATTATGCGGGATGGTACTTTGCGTGCGGTTTTAGCCGTTTCCAGCATCAATTTCGCTTTAAAGAGTGAAGACGAACAGAATGCGGTTATTTCTTCTTACGTCGGATTCTTGAATAATATTAATTCCATGATTCAAATTGTGATTCAATCGCGGGAATTAAATATTGCCAGTTATTTGGAATATTTGCATCAACGGGAGAAGGAACAAACCAATAAATTATTGAAAATTCAAACCACGGAATATATTGAATATATCAAAGAGTTAATTTCCATCGGCAAGATTATGAACAAGCGATTTTATGTCATTGTCCCTTATAGCCCGATTAGCGATCAGCGCAAAGGATTTCTGGCTTCTTTAAGTGAGGCTTTCCGGCCGGCGACTTCGTTGAAATTAAAAGAATCTAAATTTTTGAAATACAAAGAGGCTTTATATCGTCGCGTGGAGAGCATCAACTCCTCGCTTTCATCTTTGGGCGTTGATGTTCATCAATTGGATACCCAAGAGTTGATAGAGCTTTATTATAAAACTTACAATCCCGAAACCTCCAAGAACCAGCCGCTGGTTGATATTAATAAAATCAGGGTTGAGGCTTAGTTATCTTAATTATTATTTTTTATGTTAAATTTCAAACAAGCCAATCAAGAATCAGACCAGAAGAAAGCCGGAGCCAAAAAAGGTGTTTTTGTGGTGGATAATAAGGTTCAGGTTTCTTCCCAAATTGAAGAAAATGTTGATTTGACTAAGGAAATTATTGAAGAAGAAATCGCTTATCGCCGCGGTATTTTGTCGGTGCGGGATTTAATCGCTCCGGCCAGTCTCAAAGTCAATCCGACTTTTATGCAACTCGGCAAAAAGTTTTTGCGGACTGTCTTTGTGGTCAGCTACCCGCGCTATATTGGCGTGGGTTGGTTTGCTCCGATTATCAACTTAAACTATACTTTTGATATTTCCATGTTCTTTTACCCGGTGAAGTCGGCTTTGATTTTGAAACAGCTGAAAAATCGTGTGGGTAATTTGGAGGCTCAGATTATTTCCGATTCCGATAAAGGGGCACCGCGGGATCCGCTTCGGGAAACGGCTTTGCGCGATATTGAATATCTGCGTGATTCGCTGACTCAAGGGACGGAGAAGTTTTTTCAATTTGCGTTGTATGTAACCATTTATTCGGAAACGGCGGAAGAACTGGATCGTCTGAGCGATCAGATTGAAGATATTTTTGGTTCTCGGTTAGTTTATTCCAAGCGGGCTTTTTATCAAGCAGAACAAGGGTTCAATTCCACCCTGCCGCTTTGCAATGATGAGTTGTTTATCACTTTCAATATGAATTCCTCGCCGGTAGCTTCTTCTTTCCCGTTCATCTCCTCCGAATTAACCAGTGACAAAGGTATTTTATATGGTATTAATCGTCATAATAATAGTTTGATATTATTTGATCGTTTCAGTATGCCTAACGCCAATTCGGTGGTGTTTGCCACTTCCGGCGCCGGTAAAAGCTATGCGATTAAATTGGAAGTGTTACGATCCTTGATGCTCGGCACCGATGTGATTATTATCGATCCGGAATATGAATACAAACATTTGTCGGATGCGGTCGGCGGCACTTACATTAATATTTCTTTATCCAGTGAAAATAAGATTAATCCTTTTGATTTACCTCGCGCTATTGGGGGTGAAGCTAAGCCGAAGGATATTATCCGAAGCGCCGTTATCACCTTGAAAGGCTTGGTGCGACTGATGATTGGCACTATGACCAACGAAGAAGACTCGTTGGTGGACAGGGCGTTACTTGAAACTTACGCCAAGAAGGATATTACGCCGGATTCCGATTTGAGCCAAATAGAACCGCCGACGATGACCGATTTCTATCAAGTGCTAGACGGCATGGAAGGCGCCGGAGAATTGGCGGAGCGTTTGAAAAAATATACCGAGGGCACCTTTGCCGGTTTGCTCAATAATCCCACTAATGTGGAAATGAGCAACCAATTGATTTGTTTCTCGGTCCGGGATTTGGAAGACGAACTTCGGCCGATAGCTATTTATACCATTGTTAATTATATTTGGAATGTGGTCAGAAGCGAAACCAAAAAACGGGTGCTCGTGATTGACGAGGCTTGGTGGATGATGCAAAACGCCGACAGCGCCAAGTTTATTTTCGCGCTGGTCAAACGTTGCCGTAAATATTATTTGGGCGTAACAACTATTACTCAGGATGTTAATGATTTTTTGACTTCGCCTTATGGCCAAGCGATTGTGACCAATTCTTCGGTCCAGATTTTACTCAAACAGTCGCCGGCCTCCATTGATCTGGTTCAAAAAACATTTATTCTGACCGAGGGCGAGAAATACTTATTATTGGAATGCGGTTTGGGCGAAGGCATTTTCTTCGCCGGCAACAAGCACGTGGCCATCAAAATCGTCGCTTCTTATACTGAAGATCAATTGATTACTTCCGATCCGAGACAATTATTGGAAATTGAAGAAGCTAAAAAACAATTTGACGCCAGTCTCAGTCAAGAGGTGGGCGGAGTGAAAAAATAATTATAATTAATTTTTATATTATATGGACG